>ENA-UOOK01002255-UOOK01002255.1-fermentation-metagenome-genome-assembly--contig:-NODE-2255-length-24049-cov-11.257814_pt1 | contig 24049 bp, 23 predicted proteins | sample MGYA00245777_ERZ724023 | MGnify/ENA primary metagenome ERZ724023 (study PRJEB28704, sample SAMN03018312) | fermentation metagenome | biome: anthropogenic terrestrial biome; feature: soil...
AGTAGAAATATCCCAAATCTTGATTTTGTGATATTTCACTGAGTGGGTATGAATTAAATTAAGTTGTGAATTTTGAATTGATCAAGAAAGGAATGATAAAAAATGAAGAAGAAGTATTATATAACAACCCCGATTTATTATCCAAGTGACAATCTACACATTGGACACACCTATACAACAGTAGCAGCGGATACATTAAAAAGATTCAAAAAACTGTTAGGCTATGATGTATTCTTTACCACAGGTACGGACGAACACGGACAAAAAATACAGGAAAAGGCAAAAGAAAACAATACTACTCCTAAAGCATATGTAGATTCAATAGTAGCAGACATCAAGGAATTGTGGAAAATGTTAGAGATTGACTATGACGCATTCATAAGAAGCACCGACCCCCATCACGAAAGGTGCGTCCAAGATATCTTTACAAAATTATATGAAAAGGGAGAAATCTACAAATCAAAATATAAAGGACATTATTGCACACCATGTGAGGCTTTTTGGTCAGAATCCCAATTAGTTGACGGGAAATGTCCGGATTGCGGCAGACCGACTCATATTGCAGAAGAAGAAGCATATTTTTTCAAACTATCAAAATATCGTGACAGACTTTTAAAACTATATGAGGACAATCCAGACTTTATACAACCGGAATCAAGAAAAAATGAAATGATCAACAATTTTCTAAAAGAGGGACTTGAAGACTTGTGCGTAACGAGAACCAGCTTTGATTGGGGAATAAAGGTTCCATTTGATGAAAAGCATGTAGTTTATGTATGGATTGATGCTTTATCCTGTTATTTAACAGCTCTTGGCTATGACACAGACGATGAAAGTAATTTTGAAAAATACTGGCCGGCAGATGTTCATCTGGTTGGAAAAGAAATTGTGAGATTTCATACCATCATTTGGCCTGCACTATTGATGGCATTGGATATAGAACTACCTAAAAAAGTATTTGGGCATGGATGGATACTATTTGACGATGACAAAATGTCAAAATCAAAAGGCAATATAATATATCCGGAACCAATTATTGAACTTTATGGCATAGATGCCTTTAAGTATTTTCTATTAAGAGAATTTTCCTTTGGTCAAGACGGTACCTTTACAAGAGAAAAGTTTTTGCAAAGACTAAATTCAGATTTAGCCAATGACCTAGGAAATTTAGTAAGCAGAACAATATCCATGGTAGAAAAATATAATGATGGCATCATACCTGCACCCGGAATTGAAGAGGAAATTGACGATTCATTGAAAGAATTGGCAATCGGTGTGGCTGACAAAGTAGAAGCATTTGTAGACAAATTGAATTTCTCACAAGCAATAGAGGAGATTTGGAAACTTGTCAGAAGGTCCAACAAATATGTAGATGAAACCATGCCTTGGATTTTAGCCAGAGAAGGAAATACAGAGAGATTGAATACAGTTTTATATAATTTGTCAGAATCATTGAGACTCATTTCCATACTCATTAAACCTTTTATGGATAAAACATCAGCTGAAATACGCAGGCAATTGGGACTAAAGGACGAGGTCAAATGGGCTGACGCTTTAACTTGGGGATTATTAAAACCGGAAACAAAGACAGAAAAAGGGCAAATAATATTCCCTAGATTGGATATAGACAAGGAATTGGTAAAACTAAATGATGCTAATCAAAAATTGATAGATGAAAGATCAAATAAGAAAAAGAAGGATGAAAAAGAGGAAGAAAAGCAAACTAATACTAATAATGTGGAAGAATATATAACTATTGATGATTTTGAAAAAATTCAGTTAAAACTTGGTAAAATAATCGATTGTGAAAACCATCCAAAGGCTGATAAATTGTTGGTGCTTAAAATAAAAATCGGCGAAGAAACTCGTACTGTTGTATCAGGGATTAGAAAATGGTACAATCCGGAGGATTTAATAGGCAAAAATGTAGTAGTTGCATATAATCTTAAACCTGTTAAATTGAGAGGAATTGAATCAAAGGGTATGATATTAGCCGCTCAAGACAGCACCGGCAACTTAAGCTTATTAACGACATTAGAAGAACTTGAGGATGGAGCAAGTATATCTTAGGAGTGAAAATATGTTTATAGATAGTCATGCACATTTAGATGACAATAGATTTGATGCGGATAGAGATTTGTTGATTAGAGATTTAAAGACCAATGGGATAGACATAGTTGTCAATATAGGAGCTGACCTTGAGAGTAGTATAAACTCTGTAGAGCTATCAAAACGGCATGAGAATATTTATGCATCAGTGGGGATTCATCCCCACTCTGCAGATGAGATGAACGATAATACACTTAGAAAAATAAGAGAGTTGGCTCAAAATGAAAAAGTGGTTGCCATTGGGGAAATAGGATTGGATTATTACTATGATAATTCTCCAAGGGATATCCAAAGGGAATGTTTTAAACAGCAATTGGAATTGGCGAAAGAAGTGAATTTACCGGTAGTGATTCATTCCAGAGAAGCATCACAGGAAACCTTCGACATCATACAAGAGGCACAGGACGTAAGACTTAGGGGGGTAATGCATTGTTACTCGGGCAGTGTGGAGATGGCGGAAGAATATATTAATAAATTGGGATTTTATATTTCTATAGGTGGACCTGTTACCTTTAAAAATTCCAGAATAGTAAAAGAAGTGGTGAAGTCCATTCCATTGGACAAATTGTTGATTGAAACCGACTGTCCCTATCTCACACCGGAACCTTATAGAGGAAAAAGAAATGAACCCATGTTTGTAAAATATACTGCACTTGAGATAGCAAAACTTAGAGAGATAACGGTAGAACAATTAGCAGAGGCAACCAGCAGGAACGCAAAAGCACTTTTTAATATTGAATAAACGGTCACTATAAGAGATCCTTCGTTTGCACTCAGGATGACATCAGCAGTAAATTCGGGTCTATAAAGGCAGCATAATTCCTGCTTACGTCATTCTGAACGCTAGTGAAGAATCCCATTTCAGTATGAATAAGAGGGGAATTATATGTACTATGTATATATTCTTACAAATAAAACTAATAACGTACTTTATACTGGAGTAACTCACAATTTAGTCAAAAGAGTATATGAACATAAAAATAAAATTACAAAGGGATTTACTAGTAAATATAATGTCAATAAATTGGTGTATTATGAAGCTATAGATGAAATAATTGTAGCTATAGAAAGAGAAAAAGAAATAAAAGGTTGGATAAGAGAACGAAAGATTGAGTTAGTTAGAAGTAAAAATCCTGAATGGAACGATTTATATGATGAAATATGTAGATGAGAGATCCTTCGTTTGAACTCAGGATGACATCAGCAGTGATTAATGGTCTTTAATTATCAACTCTTAGCTCTTAACTATCTTTTAATTGTGAATTGAATCAAAGAAGGTGTTTTATGATAAAAGAAGTAATAGTTGTAGAAGGAAAAGATGATATAACCGCCGTAAAGATGGCTGTGGATGCAGAAGTTATCGCAACAAATGGCTTCGGTTATGGCAACAGGCTCATAAAAACGCTAAAATCCTTATCCGAAAGAAGAGGGGTCATCATTTTAACCGACCCGGATTATGAAGGTGAACGGATTAGGCGGGATCTATCAAAGAAATTAATAAATGTAAAGCATGCATTTTTACCACAAGGAAAAGCTCTTAAAAAAGGGGATATCGGAGTTGAAAACGCGACCAAAGAAGATATACTCGAAGCAATCAGTAAATCAAGACCTGAGTTTATACAAGCTGAAATCTTATTTACCAAAGAAGATTTAGTAGAATTTGGGTTATCAGGCGGTGAAGGCGCAAAAGAAAAAAGAGAAAAGTTGGGTGTTATATTGGGTATAGGATATTGCAATTCGAAACAATTTTTAAATCGACTCAACAATCTTGGAGTATCAAGAGAAGAATTTATCAAGGCAATCGAAAGGGTAATGTGAATGGAAGATAGAAGACTTTATTCTCCCAAATATGTAAAGGAAATAATAAACAAATATGATTTCAATTTTTCTAAAAGCCTTGGACAAAATTTTCTCATCGATGGAAATATAGTAAGAAAGATAGTAAATAAGGCAAATATCACAAGGGATGATTATGTTCTTGAAATAGGACCGGGAATAGGGACTTTGACGGAAGAACTTTCAATGAATGCAAAGAAGGTAATAGCAGTCGAATTGGATAAAAACCTATTGCCCATACTGGATGAAACCTTAAAAAGCTATGATAACATTGAGATAATTCATGGAGATATCTTGAAAATAGATTTAGAGAAGCTTGCAGAAGAAAAGTTTGAAGATAAAAATATAAAGGTAGTGGCTAATTTACCCTATTATGTAACAACCCCCATTGTAGCAAAACTATTGGAAAAAAATTTGAATCTTGACTCAATAATCGTAATGGTTCAAAAAGAGGTTGCTGAACGCATGGTCGCAACCCCCGGTAGTAAAGAATATGGTTCTTTGTCCGTATTTGTTAATTTTTACAGTAATCCCAAAATAATTCTCAAAGCGCCGAAAACAGTTTTTATGCCTCAGCCGAAGATAGATTCAAGTGTAATCAGGTTGGACATAAAAAAAGAATTGCCTGAAGTAGATAGGGAACAGTTTTTTAAAGTTGTCAGAGCATCTTTTTCCAAGAGGAGGAAAACCATAATAAATTCATTGTCATCATACGGATTCAATTTGGATAAAGAAGCCTTTAAAAAGGCTCTTGAGGAGGCGGAAATACCGCAAGATACAAGGGCGGAAAATATTTCTGTTGAAGATTTTATCAAACTTAGTAAAATATTACCTCCATTAGACATATAATTATATAAAAGTTTAATAGGGGGTTTTTTTATGTCTAGAAGTTTAGGATATATTAGGAAGTTCATCATATTTAAAAAAGACTATTCTAATATGCATATGTTTAATTCTGTAGGGCACGGAAAGATAGAGATGAAAGGATTAAAGGGGAACGTCACAATAAACATTGAAAATGCAGAACCTGACAGCTTTTACAATATAGCATTTGTAGATAAGAAAAAGTCCGAGATCATCGGAAAAATATATACTGAAGAAAATGGCAGCGGCAAAGCTGAAATAGTTTGCAATTTAAAAGACTTAGAGTCAAAGGGCTTTCCATCAGAGAAAATTAATGGTATCCTTATATTTAGAGATACAAATATTCTATTAGGGGGGTATATAATAAAAGAAGACAATTCCATTGAAGAATTTATAGAAAATATGCCAAAAAAAGAACTCCAAGTTAAAAAAATAGAAGCAGAAAAAGCAGAAGAGAAAAAGAAAATCGAAGAAGTACAAGAAGTAAAGGTAGAGGCAGCAGAAGTTACCTATCAAGAACAAGAACTTCCGCCATCGGAAATAGATTCTGAAGAAAGCGGTTCAGAAGAAAATGATTCTGAAAAACATGATTTTGGGGAATATATTCCGGAGGAATATGTCGAGGAAGAGTTTCCCTCTGATGAGCCTATAGGTATGGTACCCGCTGTAGAATCAATACCGGAAGAAGTATTGACTCCCAATACTTCAAATTATCAAGAAGGGGTTTCTATTACAAATCTTGCTAGTTCAACTACCTATGGATATGATAATATAGAAATGACCCGTAAGATATCTCAAAAAAAACAAACAACAGATTATATTCTAAATATATTGAGATATTTTCCATATATTGAACCATTTAAATTTGAATTATACGGCTACAATTGGTGGAAAATAAATTTTGAAGACGGCGAGGACCCACGAGGATTTTTGCCATATTTTAGTTTACTTATTGGCGGTGAAAAGAAAAATAATATAGTAAATGATCATCATATAACAGCCATGGATTTAATGAAAAAATATGAACACTATATATTTGGACTTTATAATGTAAATGATGAGGTAAAATTTTATGTATATGGCGTTCCGGGGACTTTTAACAAAGACGAACATCCTCATAGAGGAATAACAGGATTTAATACATGGTTTGAAGGAAATGATATGGATGGATATTGGTTATTGTATATTGACCCACTAAATGGGAAGGTAATCTATCCGGCTAATCCAATGATACCGACCAACTAACTTGAATGGAGGGGAAAAAATGCGAAAGGATACTGAAGATAAATATATTTGTCCAAGTCATGCTACGGAAGAATCTCAGCTAGATGGTATTAAATGTTGTTTAGAAAAGGAAAAAGATATTGAATTTTTATCCACTACTTTCAAAGCAATGTCCGATCCAACGAGGCTAAAAATCATATATGCTTTATCCAAATCTTCCCTGTGCGTATGCGATATTGCATCTATATTGGACATGACTCAGTCAGCCATATCCCATCATCTTAGAATATTGAGGGACTTAAATTTGGTAAAGTCAAAAAGAGAAGGAAAACTTGTAATATACTCATTAGATGACGAACACGTTTTAGGGATCTTAGAATTGGGCTTAGTCCATGCAAAACATAGGTAGTGAATGACAATAGGTAATAAGTAATAGGTAATAGATAAACATGGTGACAATTCACAGTTCACAATTCACAGTTCACAATTCACAATTGAAAGAAAAGTGAAAAACTAAGAGTGAAGAGTTACTTGGCCATTCTTTGGGGAATTGTGAATTGAACTATGATTAATATATTATCTTATTGGGTATTTTAATGTTATAAAACAATTGACAAATATACCCGCACGGGGTATACTAAAAACAGAAAATAAATTAGGGGGTTTTACAAATGGCTGAAATAACAATCTATACAAGCAATACTTGCCCGTATTGTACATTAGCAAAAAATTATCTAAATGAAAAAGGATTATCATATAATGAGAAAAATGTTCAAACAGATAAGGATGCAAGAAAAGAACTCATGGCAATGGGACATATGGGTGTACCGGTTTTAATAATCAATGGAGAAGAAATAGTAGGCTTTGATCAAGAGAAAATTGATTCATTATTAGACCAATAAGATAAGTAGGGGATGGTAAAAACCATCCCTTAAATTATTTATTCAATTCAACCATAAGATTATTCAAATCCAAACCATGTACCATGGCGGCTTCTTCCAAACTTTCCATTTGACTTGCAGGGCAACCTACACAGCCCATTCCAAATCTCATAAGAATTTCAATAGCTTCGGGTTTTTTTCTGATGATTTCACCAATAAGCATATCCTTTGAAATTTCCATGTTTTTCATTCCTCCTAAACAATTCTTACTAATATAGTAGCATATCTATTAAAAAAATACTAGTACCAATAATTATCTTTATTTCAAAATATTTTTAGCAGTTTTGTATAAAAATATCTCATTCTGGAAATGATGTTGTCAGGAGGTGAAACAAATGGATAACAACGATAGAAATAAAGATAATGACAGAGTAAGAAATACTGATAGACAAAAAAATGATGATTTCAGTATAGGCGAAATGCTACTAAGAATTTTGGTTACAGCAATAGTAGTAGCAATAGCTGCTTACTTCACACCTGGATTTACCATAAACAATATCTGGAGCTTGTTATTAGCAGCTGTGGTAATTGGGGTTCTTGATCACTTGATTCAAAAGTTTACGGGAGTAAATGCATCCCCATTTGGAAGGGGACTATCGGGATTCCTGGTGGCTGCAATCATACTTTATGTTACCAAATTTATAGTACCGGGATTTAATATATCTATCTGGGGAGCTATAATTGGCGCTCTTGTAATAGGTGTAGTAGATGCAATAATCCCGGGAAAAGCAATGTAACACCAAGCTTTAAGTAAGAATGACATAATTGGGAAAATAGCTCTCTGAACCGTATTTAATGGTAAGGTACGGTTCAGACGATAAAATTGTTTCCTTTTAATGCCCTTAGAATATAATATATTCTGAGGGTTTTTAAATTTGTGGGCAATTGTGTATTCTTAAAAAGCAGAGATCCTTCGTTTCACTCAAGGATGACGTAAGCAGTAATCTTGGGTTTATAGAGGCAGAATAATCACTGCAGGTTGCCACGGTAGACGCGGTTGGACGCCGATTCAGCAAGTTTATAGAGGCAGAATAATCACCGCAGGATGTCATTCTGAACGCTAGTGAAGAATCTCCTCTTTTCATCTCCTAAAGCTCGACCCAAGTGACTCTTACTCTTTAGTTATTTGCAGGACGACCCGAGGGTCGATTGTGAATTGTGAATTGAATTATTGTTTAATAATACCCTATAGGGGTATAAAATATTCAAAAGGAGGTAATAAGTATGATAATAGATATAACAGATACTGCAAAAGCAGAATTGAAAAATGTTATTAAAAGAAAAAAGACTGATAAACCCTTAAGAATTTTTGTTGCAGGCTATGGCTGAGGCGGCCCTTCATTTGGGTTGGCTCTGGATGAGCTAAAAACAGGAGATGAACAGATACAAGTGGATAACTTTACATTCTTAGTAGAAGACGCACTACATGAAAATTATGGAAAGTTTACGGTAGACTATAGTAACGATTGGTTGAGAAGGGGTTTTACAATAATACCTGATAGAGGCGGCGCAAGCTGTTAAGAAGATAAGCAAATGCTTATCTTTTTTGATATATACCAAATTTTTGTGTTATAATAAGGAATGTAGAAAATTCAAAAATAATGAAAGGAGTTGGGATTATGGATTCGGGTCCTTTGCCCGGTTGTTTAGAGGACAAAAATATAGAGGAAAGGTATAGAACCATAAGCCCTACTCATGTGATATGGTTCTTGCCTACAATTTAATATTTTGATTTAAAAAAGGAGGTAGAACCATGGATCAAACAAAGGTCTTAGAATTAATCCAACAAAAAAAGTATGTAGAATTAAAAAAGGTATTATCCGAAATGAATGAAGTAGACATAGCGGAAATACTTGACCCTTTGGATAAAAATACTACCTTGCTAGTTTTTAGAATGTTGCCAAAGGATTTAGCAGTTGATGTTTTTGCACATTTTTCTTCAGAACAGCAAAGGGATATAATCAATGCCGTAACTGATAAAGAGTTGGAATATATACTTGATGAACTGTTTTTCGATGATATGATTGACCTAATTGAAGAAATGCCTGCCAATGTAGTCAATAAGATACTAAAAAATTCTACTCATGATGAAAGAGATCTCATAAATCAATTCTTAAAATATCCGGAAGATTCCGCCGGCAGTATAATGACAATCGAATATGTGGAATTAAGAAAAACAATGACGGTAAAAGAAGCATTGGCACATATTAAAGAAGTAGGCCTAAATAGGGAAACAATATATACCTGTTATGTAACTGATAAAAACAGAAGATTAGAAGGCATAGTATCTCTTAGAACGTTGGTTGTATCCCCGGAAGATGAAGTGCTTATTGATTTGATGGAAACAGATGTTATATTTGTAAGTACTCATGATGACCAAGAAACAGTGGCAGGAGTATTCAAAAAATATGGGTTTTTAGCTTTACCGGTAGTAGATGCAGAAAATAGACTTACAGGAATCATAACTGTTGACGATATTATGGACGTAATGGAACAAGAGGCAACCGAAGACTTCCAGAGGATGGCAGCAATGGCTCCGTCAGAAGAAGCATATCTTGAAACAAGTGTATTTAAATTAGCAAGACATAGAATCAACTGGCTGTTAATACTTATGATTTCAGCTACATTTACCGGTGGCATTATGGCAAAATATGAAAATGTATTGCAATCAGTTGTAGTATTATCAATATTTATTCCAATGCTGATGGATACAGGGGGAAATGCAGGCAGTCAATCCTCCACCCTTATAATACGCGGACTTGCAACAGGTGAAATCACACTACATGATGGTTGGAAAGTATTGTGGAAAGAATTTAGAATCAGTTTGATGGTGGGTATTACATTGGCAGTGGTTAATTTTGCAAAGACTATGCTTTATGATAAGGTGGGAGCATTGATTTCTCTAACAGTATCATTGACATTGATAGTGACTGTAGTTTCTTCTAAGTTGGTAGGAGGAATGCTTCCGATATTGGCAAAGAAACTAAATATAGACCCTGCTATTATGGCAGGACCTTTAATTACAACTATAGTTGATGCATTGAGTTTGATGGTTTATTTTACAATAGCCTCAAGGATATTGCACATATAGAGATGGAAATCCCCCGTTAAAAAATTAATTTTAAAAATATTTTAAAATTCTAATTGACATCAGTAAATGGTTTGTAGTATAATATTTTATTCGCTTGACAAAAATGTCTTTTAGTGCTATACTTTGATATAGAGTGTCCCTAACACTCCTTCTGCCCCCGGGTATTGGGGAGATTTGCTATGGAAGGTGGTTTTCTTGGAGATGAATAGTGTAGCTAAGATTCGAAAGGATTTGGAGGGATGTATAGGCAAAAAGGTAATCTTAAAAGCCAACAAGGGTAGAAAAAAGACATCTGTTCGTGAGGGAATACTTGAATCTGCTTATCCCAATCTATTCGTAGTGCGTATCAGCAATCAATATGATAGTATCAGAAGGGTATCATATACTTATTCTGATGTTTTGACATCTACGGTAGAAGTGACGGTAATAGATGATATTGATAAAGAAATAAATGTATCATAGAAAAGACTGTACTTTTTTAGATTACTAAAAGAGTACAGTTATTTTTTTTGTCCTATCATAAAATTTATGCTCTTTACATATATATTTCCTAGGAGGATTAAGGAAAATTAGGGGGGAAAATATATGGCAATTGAGCTAATAAAGGAATCATTTAAAGTAGAAGAAAAGGTAGGAAAAAATGACATACAAACTCTTGTAGAACAAGAGATTTATCTAAGTGCGTCAAAACCTGATATAGAAAAGGTTCTCTGGGCGCAAGGGAAAGTTGATATTCTAAATACCAAACTAATTAATGATAAACTCATAATCAATGGATTAGCTAAATTCAATTTACTCTATAAAGCTGCAAATGAAGCAGGAGAAGTACATCTATTGGACTTAAATAAGGAATTTAAAGAAGAAATAGAGATTCCGGGTGTCAATGAAGAAATGTTAAGCAAAGTATATTCCAAGATAGAATATATAGAATGGGAAGCAGAAGATAGAAAATTATCCCTAAAAGCATTGGTATCTCTTTGGGGTGAAGTTGATGAAATCAAGACAATAACTGCAATCAAGGGAATTACAAATGATGATAAATTACAAACACTACAGGAAGAAATCAAATATAGGGAAATTGCAGGCAGGGAAATATCATATGCATTGGTTAAAGATACCATAAATCTTAGAGAAGATGAAAGCGAAATTGACGAAGTATTGGGGTTAAATCTCAATATAAAAGAAATAGAATCAATGGCAGTAGAAGATAGAATCATCACCTCCGCCGAAGTCAATTTCAACTTAATCTATTCTGGAGGAAACAGTGTGCATTCCAAAAAGGGAAATATACCATTCAATCACTTTATAGAAATGATTGGAGTTACCGAGAAATTAAAAGGAGAAGTAGAATTTGAAGTAGTTGAAGGCTCCTACGAAGTTATGGGCAATGATTTAGGAGAAAGGAAGTCAGTTGACTTAGAAATAAAAGTCAGAGTGATGGGTAAAGCCTATGAAGAAAAATCCAGAGAATTGATTATAGACTGTTATTCTACAACGGAAAATATTTTCTTGAAAAGAGAAGAATTGTTAATTAGCGAAAATCTAAAAGATATTACACATATGGAAAAGTTGAATTTGGAAGTTCCTGAAATCTATGCTCAGGATATCATAGAAACAATGGGTACGGCCAATTTATTGGAAGAGAAATATATTGATGATGGCATAGTAGTAGACGGTTATCTCACGGTAGAAGCACTATATATAGATAGATTAACAAATGAATTGAGCGTATATAAAGATGACTTCCCCTTTAGATCCGAAATTGATGAGATGATTTCCTATGATACCAATTATAACGTAGAAGTAAAACTGGACAGTATAGAAGGGGTTACAAGAAAAGATAGCTTGGAGATAGAAGGAAATATCCTAGTCAAAGTAAATTTAAGTAAAGAAAGAAAGATTTATTGTATTAATGAAATTCAAGAGACAGGAGAATTGATTAACAAAAAAGATAAACCGAGCATTACAATATATATAGCCCAAAAAGATGATAGCATGTGGGATATAGCCAAAAGATACAATACTACAATAGATGAAATAATAACCTCCAATAATCTTACTTCAAATGAAATTTCTACGGGAGATAAAATTATCATAGAGAAAAAAGTGGATAGTATAAGCATATAATTTAAAATATGGTATAATATAAGGGTTAAATTTGTGAACCAAAGGAGATGTAAGATGAAAGAATTAATTATGGAATCCTATGGGAAGATTAATTTAGCCCTTGACGTATTATACAAAAGAGACGATGGATATCACGAAATAAATAGCGTAATGCAGCAAATAGATCTTAAGGATATACTTATTTTTTCTGATCATGAATCAGGTATAATAATAGAATCAGACGATAAAGAGATGCCTCTTAATAATAGCAACCTTATCTATAAAGCATGGGAAAGATTGAAAAATATAACAGGTATCCATAAGGGAATACGAGTAAGGGTAGACAAAAAAATACCTATAGCAGCAGGACTTGCCGGGGGCAGCTCCAACGGAGCAACAACACTAAAAGCGCTTAATATCCTTTGGGATTTGGACCTATCCTTAGAGGAATTGATGGCGATAGGAAAGCCTTTGGGAGCAGATATACCATTTTGTATAATGGGTGGTACTGCAAAGGCACAAGGCATTGGAGAAAAATTGTCCAAGCTTAAGCCATTTAAGGGAAAATACATTCTTTTAGCCAATCCAGGTTTTGGCATAACCTCGGGTTATGCTTATAGTAAATTAAGGTTTAATGATGAAAGGCTGGATATCGATGGACTTATAACATATATGGAGGAAGATAATCTAGAATTAGTAGCAAAGCAAATGAGAAACATAATGGAGAAGCCAATGGTAGAAGAATATCCGATAATTCAAGAAATAAAGGATATAATGTTAAATCACGGTGCCTTGGGTGCATTGATGAGCGGCAGCGGAGCTACAGTATTTGGATTATTCGACGATGAAGAAAGATTATTATTTACAGAAAAGAAGTTGAAGCAAAACTTTGATAAAGTATACAGTTGCTTAACAATCTAAATTTAGATTTATGTAATATCCACACGCCAAACCATTCAAGTAGACTAACAATCCTATTCTTGGATGGCTTAAAGACTGAAAGCACAACAAAAATCCGGAGATCCTTCGATTTATACTCAGGATGACGTAAGCAGTAAATTCGGGTCAATAAAGACAGTATAATCACTGCAGGATGTCATTCTTGAGTGCTAGCGAAGAATCTGGGTTTTAAAGACCCCAAAGCTCGACCTTAGCAATTGTGAACTGTGAATTGTGAATTGTGAATTGTGAATTGCCACGTATAACCACCCCACTTTTTGGAGAATATATATCCAGAAGGTGGGGTTTTTTATGGAAAAATTGACAAAGGACCTAAAAGAAAATGTTCAATATTTTAAAGGATTATTCAAAGACTGTGACGATATACTCTTCAGAGAAATAGAAATCGGTGATGAACACAAGGTAAAAATCATTGTCATATTTGTCGATGGAATGGCAAATAAAGAATTTGTATCAGATTCCGCAATTCAGTCCCTATTTTGGAAAGACGATCTAAATCATATACCTGTAGACGAAACTTATGAATTATTTTTTAATAGAATTTTCAAGGAAGCAATCGCTTCCGCTGAATTAAAAAAAGAAGATAAAATTGAAACAATCATTGACAATATTTTGTCAGGAGACACTGCTTTATTGGTTGAAAACATGGATAAATGTATCGTAATAGGCTCTAGAGATGGTCCCAGCAGAAGTATCGAAGAACCAAAGACAGAAACTGTAATCCGCGGTCCCAGAGATGGATTTAATGAAATAATGAAATTTAATTTAGCCTTGGTAAGAAGAAGAATAAAAGACCCTAAATTTAAAGTCAAATTCAAACAAGTAGGAAGGAGATCGAGGACTACAGTAGCAGTCCTTTATATTGATGATATAGTTGATAAAAAATTATTAGATGAAGTAAAAAAAAGATTAGACAATGTGGATATAGATGCAGTATTGGACTCTGCAATACTTGAAAATCTGATTGAAGATAATTATTTGAGTCCTTTTCCTCAAGTAGAAAACACCGAAAGACCTGATTCCGTAGCCGCAGCTCTATATGAAGGCAGGGTAGGACTGATAGTGGACAATTCACCTTTTGCATTGATTGTACCGGCTACAATGGGGACACTTATTCAGTCATCTGAGGATTATTATGAAAGATGGTCTCAAACCACCATAATTAGGATAATTAGAATAATTGCCATGTTTTTATCATTTACAGCGCCGGCACTATATATTGCAATTACAGCATATCATCCCGGGCTTCTCCCGACCAAATTGATTTATTTCCTGGCAGCAAGCAGGATAAACGTACCGTTTCCATCAGTTGTAGAAGCTATACTTATGGAATTGACCATGGAGTTGCTGCGTGAAGCAGGTACAAGGGTATCAGGTCCTATCGGCTCCACTATAGGTATAGTAGGAGGGTTGATAATAGGGCAGGCAGCAGTAGATGCAGGTATCGTAAGTCCATTGATGATAATCATAGTAGCAGTGACCACCATATCAACATTTGCCATACCTTCCTATGAAATGGCAACAGGATTTAGAACAGTCAGATTTACTTTCATAGCATTGGCCGGAGTACTCGGATTATATGGAGTAGTATTGGGAATCATAGTGCTTTTAAGTCACTTTATTATACTGTCTAGTTTTGGAATACCCTTTACATCTCCGTTTTCAGGGCTTGGAATAGAAGAAGGTGATTTGAAAGACACCTTGGTAAAAGCGCCTATACAGAGATTGTGGCTTCGCCCTGGGTTTACAAATCCAAAGAATAAACGTAGGATGAGGGGGCACAAAAAATGAACAAGGATCCAAAGGTATCTAACATTCAAATAAGAGGACTGATAGTTTCCACTGTTATCGGAGTTGGTGTATTATCACTGCCAAATACCCTAACTATGACAATGGGCAATAAAGGCTGGGTTACCATTATTTTAGCAGGGATATTGATTATACCGATTTTATATATCATTAACTATATATTCAAAATAAATCCGGGCAAGGATTTCTTTCAAATTGGGGAAGAAACATTTGGTAAAATAATATTTAAAATCATTCTTATAATAATGATGGCTTATTTCATAGATTTTTGTGCTTATGTAGTAAGGAGCTTAGGGGAGTTGGTAGAAGCATTCTTATTGCCTACCACTCCCATAGAAGTTATTGTTTTATCTTTTATATTGGCTACGTCTTATTTAGCTACTCACGAGATTGATGTAATCACCAGAGGAGGATATTTTCTTTACCCCATCATTTTACTTTTTGCCGGTATAGTAATATTGATATCTATACCTGAGGCCGACTTTAGTAATTTATTGCCGCTTAATAATATTGATTATAGCCAGATACCGAGGGGATTGTTGGATTCGTTTGTTAGCTTTGCAGGATTTGAAATGATATTGTTTGCCCTTCCTTATGTTGAAAATGGCAAAGACTCAACCTTCAAATCATCCGTTTATGCAATGGCTATGATAACTGCCATCTATGTATTAACCTATGTGGTTTGCATAGCCCATTTTAGTGTAGAACAATTGGGGAGGCAGCTGTTTCCGGTTCTTCAACTAGTAAAACAAGTGGATTTGCCGGGATTTTTTCTTGAAAATTTAGACGGACTTATCATGGCTTTATGGGTGCTGGTAGTTGCTTCAACATTTATTCCGGCTTATTTTGCAGCGGGAAAGGTGATTTCAAAGATATTTAATCTAAAAAGTCACAAGTATATTATTTTAATTTTGATTCCTATAATCTATTTTTTGGCATTATACCCACGAGATATATTGCAGATTAATAAAATACTTTTAAAACCTTTCAATATTTTGGGTTTAATGACAGGAGTTATATTGCCGCTATTATTTCTAATCGTTATCTTAATAAAAAAGAAGGTGAAGAAGTGAAGAAGGCATTATTGTTCTTAATTATATTTTCCATTCTATTTACAACAGGTTGCTGGGATATGGTCGAGATAAATGAGAGAATATATCCATATGCAGTTGGTATTGATGTCAACAATGCTGAAAGCAGCGAAGGTGATTCATATATGGTGACTTTTTCATATCCCAATATTTTTTCCATGGGAGAAAATGCCACACAGGAAGAAACAATATATGCAGTATTATCAACGGGGAGCAGTTTGTTTGATGCTGCCCAAAATCTAACAAGCAACCTTCAGTACCCTATTTACAACAAACATCTAAAGGTATTAGTGCTATCAGATGCTGTTGCAAGAAATCCAAAAAATGTACTGGGAATAATAGACGGATTGAATAGAGATTATGTAATCAATAAAATGATTCAACTGGTTGTGACCCCAAAAACAGCTGAGGAGCTTATATTTGGGAAACTAAAAGCTAAGAGACAAAGAACGACGGAGGGTGTGCTGTATAGCATACTAATCAATAGGCAAAATACATCTATGTTTACGCCAAAGACCTTAGCTAATTTCATAGATGATATGGACAGAACCGGCGTCAGCACTCTGCCTATGGCAAGTATGGTAGAAGACTATGTAGATATTGCAGGGGCAGGTATTTTTAAAAATTATCAGCTAATTGGCTACATTGATGCTAAAGAAAATGAGGGAATTGCAATGTTGAATAACAGGATTAGGGCTACCGGGATAGATGCAACCTATAATGGAACAGATCTTTCAATATTAGCAACGAATATTAAGACAAAGAAAAAATTAATAGACGCGGAAAATTTAAAAGTTGAATTTTTGGTAAAAATTGAGGGACAGGTACATGAATTCACTTTGCCTCAAGGGAATTATACAGGAATTGATACTGAAGAAATGCTGCATGACATGGAAGAAGCAGTAGAAAATGAAGTTAAGATGAATATTGTAAATACACTGGAAATATTGCAAAAAGAATATCAGGCAGATGCCATATATTTATCTGATTATCTGGAGAAATATCATCCAAACGTATGGGAACAGGTAAAGGACAATTGGGATGAAGTCTTTTTAGAAGCAGAACTGGAAGTAGATGTAGAAGTGGTTATAGAAAGAAGAGGACTCACAAAATAAAGGTAATAGGTAATAAGTAATAGGTAAAAACATTGTGAATTGTGAATTGTATAAGGTCAGTATAATTACTGCAGAAGTGTCATTCTGAGCCGGGCAGTATTAACTTAACTGTCGAAGAATCTCCGGTCTTAATTGTGAACTGTGAACTGTGAATTGACACCAAAGGTGTCATTCTGAACGCTAGTGAAGAATCCCATGTCAGTATTTATTAAAAAGATAGTAGAGATCCTTCGCTTTACTCACCCTTAGAATGCAAAGGGTACACGGCAGGATGACATCAGCATTGATCATTCTGTATAAGATGGACCCCATGGGTCAGACCCTATAGCTCGACCCCAGCAATTGTGAACTGTGCATTGTGCATTGTGAATTGAAAATAGATGTATTATTTTCTATTATTTGGCAAGAATTATCATAAGGGGGTATTAAAATGAAATACAAAAAATTAATGATAATTCTTGCCGCAATAATCTTTATCTTTATATATACTATCAATCCTTATTTAGAGGACAAGGTCTTATACAAAAATCCATATGAAGATAAAATAATTCGGTTCCATATCAGAGCAAACAGCGATAAGGAATCAGACCAAGCATTGAAGTTAAAAATAAGAGACAAAATTTTAGAGACAATGGGAGATAAATTTAAGGACACAGAAACTATAGAAGAAAGTAGAATCGTAATTCAACAAAACATCGAAGAAATAAGAAATATTGCCTTGGAAGTTATAAAGGGGGAAGGACTTGATTATGATGTCAAAGTAAGTTTAGGCATTGACGACTTCCCAATTCGAAGGTATGGCAATATGATATTTCCTCAAGGGGAATATGAGACGCTTTTAGTAACCATAGGAGAGGGACAGGGACAAAACTGGTGGTGTGTCATGTTTCCCCCTCTGTGCTTTGTGGATATAACCCATTCAGTAGCCTATGACATAGATGACGAAAACATGGGGGAATTTATAATAGATGAAAATGAACCCCCGAAATTGAAATCAAAGATAGCCGAATTGATAAAGAAACACAAAAAATAAAGCTTTTTGTTTTTTACTTTCATGTATAAATTTCTTCTTTTTACAAAAAATAAGAAAAATACTGGAAGGAGGATAACAAATTGAGAAAATTCACCACTATAACAATAGTATTGACACTATTGTTTTTAAGTTTTATTCAATTTTATGAACCGAAGAAAAATAGCGAAACAGCTACCTTTAATATGTTTATGGCAATACCTCTATATTGGGGATCACAAGGTAACGAAGTCAGAACCGTTCAAGATAAATTGTTAAGATGGGGTTATTATGATGGGTATGTAGACGGTATCTTTGGAGCCAGAACCTATAGAGCAGTAAGACGTTTCCAAGAGAGAAACGGTTTAAATGTAGATGGAGTAGTAGGTACTAGTACAGCACAAGCATTGGGAATGGCATCAGCAGCCTCAGGATCATCAACCCAAGGAATAAATAGAGCCGGAGATGAATATTTACTGGCAAGAGCTATACATGGAGAAGCAAGAGGGGAACCATACGTGGGGAAAGTAGCAGTAGGTGCAGTAGTTCTAAATAGAGTAAAAGCTCCCCAATTCCCTAATACCATAGCGGGAGTCATATATCAGCCATTAGCATTCACAGCAGTAGCTGACGGGCAAATCAACCTGACCCCTAATAAGGATTCGTTAAATGCAGCAAGAGATGCATTAAATGGTTGGGATCCTACCTATGGATGCCTTTACTATTGGAATCCGGCAACCGCAACAAGTAAATGGATTTGGTCTAGAAAAGTAACTTTAAAAATCGGTAAGCACTGGTTTGGAATATAAACGCAGTGAATAGTGAATAGTGAACAGTGAATAACAGCGAAGCTGTCATTCTGAACGCCAGTGAAGAATCCCATTTTTTTCACCCTATAGCTCGACCCTAACAATTGTGAATTGTGAACTGTGAATTGTTAAGAGCAGTATAATCACTGCTCGTGTCATTCTGAACGCCAGTGAAGAATCCCATCTTTTTCACCCTATAGCTCGACCCAAGGGTCGATTGTGAATTGAGATAAGCTGTGAATTTAAATAAGGAGGTTAACATGGACAATAAAAGACGTCATTGGATTGCCCCGACAGTATTAAGCCTTTTATTAATAGTAGCATTGATTTGGGGATACAATCAAAACATTCAAAAAAAGCAATTGCAAACATCATTAGAGAATCATTATCAAAGATTATTTTATGATATAAAAAAGCATACGGAAAATGTTCAGGTATCTTTATCAAAAGCATTGCTGGCAACAACCAAAGAAAGAAATGTAATGAACTTTACACAAATAGTCAGCGAAGCAAATTCTGCGCAAGATAAACTCAATCAGCTGCCTATACAACACGCAGATAATAATAAAATAAGTAAATTTTTGACTCAGGCATCAGACTATGCCAATTATCTTATCGACAGACATTTGGCAGGAGAAGATATAACCGATGAGCAAAGAGAAGCATTACGAGGATTGCAGATGAATTCAGCAACCTTCAACGGAGAACTGGCCAATCTGCACCAAAGCTTAATGGAATCAAACTTCATGGTAGGAATGGGTCAGGGTATAGATGAAGCAAATGAAAATGTTTTATCTACCAGCTTAGTATCCTTGGATAAGCAAATAGGGAAATCACCTGAACTGATATATGATGGACCGTTTTCAGATCAGATCTTGAACAAAAAGCCTGTAGGCCTAAGTGGATCACAAGTGGATATAAATCAGGCACAACAAGCAGCAGTAGACTTCTTTGGAAGAAACAGAGTAGCGGGAATAGAAGCATTTGAACAAGGTGAAAATGCAGATGATTTAAGGATACCATCCTATACCTTCAACCTATATCCCAGCAATCAGCAAAAGGATTTTGCTGTATATATGGGAGTAGCAAAACAGGGTGGAACAGTACTCTGGATGGAAAATCCAAGGCCCGCAGTCAATAAAACATTGACTGTAGAACAAGGTCAGGAAAAGGCATTGGAATATTTAAGAAATAAAGGATTTGGAAGTATGGAGCCCAACTACTCCTTGCAATATGATGGAATAGTATTGTATAATTTCGTATACAAACAAGATGACGTAACCATATATCCTGATTTAGTAAAGGTAAAAGTTGCATTGGATAATGGTGAGATAGTCGGCTTTGATGCTTCCCCCTATTATTTAAATCATCAGGAAAGAAATTTTGGGAGACCTGAAATAGATGTAGACACTGCCAGAGAGAGAGTAAAAACCGATTTCGATATAGATTCAGTAAGACTTAGCCTTATTCCAAAGGGAGTAAATGAGATATTGTGCTATGAATTTAAAGGGAAATATGGGGATGCAGACTTCATAGTGTATATCAATGCTAAAAATGGAGCAGAAGAACAAATACTGCAATTGATTCAAAATGAAAACGGTACATTGACATTTTAACGAATTAATGGGAAAATAAAAGTAGATGAGAAGTAAAAATATAGTGAACAATAAAAATGATAGATGAGAGTTAAGAAGAGGGCGAAAGTTATCTTTCGCCCAAAATTCGGCTCTAGCCGCCGAATTTTAAGCAGCAAAAATTTGAACTGTGAATTGTTAAGAGCAGTATAACCACTGCTCGTGTCATTCTGAACGCCAGTGAAGAATCCCATCTTTTTCACCCAAAAGTTCGACCCTAACAATTGTGAATTGTGAACTGTGAATTGTGAACTGTGAATTGTGAATTGTACATTGTGAATTGTTAAGAGCAGTATAATCACTGCTCGTGTCATCCTGAGTCGGACAGTATAAACTTGACTATCGAAGGATCTCCTCTTTTAAGACCCAAAAGTTCGACCCTAACAACTGTGAATTGTGAACTGTGAATTGTGAATTGAATTACATTGTGAATTGTGAACTGTGAATTGTGAATTGAATTACATTGTGCATTGTGAATTAAATTAAGTCATGAATTGTAAAGGAGGTAATAAAAATAAAAAATTTATTTTTCAAAGAACACATATTACAAATCATGGACAATCTGGAAGAAGGCATACATATCATAGACCATACCGGCAAAATCGTTTACTACAATAATTCCGCAGAACAAATTGATGGAATAGATAAAGAAAAGGCCATAGGAAAGCATCTGTTGGCAATCTATCCATCCTTAACAGACGAAACAAGCACTCTCATGACTGTAATGGATACGGGTATATCAATATATAAAAAAGAGCAAAATTTTATAAACTATAAGGGCGAAAAAATCAGCACAATAAATACATCAATACCATTAAAAAATGAAGATAAAATTCTTGGAGCAGTGGAAATATCAAAAGATATAACCAATGTAAGAGAAATGTCCGAAAAAATCGTGGATTTACAAAGTAAGTTATACAGTGGAAAAAATAAAAAGCATACCTCAAGATCCAACGAATACGCAAAGTTCAACTTTAGAGATATTGTCAGTGAAAATAAGGAAATGATTAGATTAAAAGCATTGGCAAGACGAGCAGCAGAAGGAGATGCGTCTATACTTATTTATGGAGATACAGGTACGGGAAAAGAATTGTTTGTTCATTCAATACACAATGGAAGCAAAAGAAGACACAACCCATTTATCACTCAAAATTGCGCAGCATTGCCTGCAAGCCTTCTGGAAGGAATTTTGTTTGGAACCGCAAAAGGAGGCTTTACAGGTGCAGAGGATAGACAAGGGCTTTTTGAATTGGCAGATGGCGGAACATTATTTTTAGATGAAATCAACTCTATGCCCTTGGAGCTTCAATCAAAATTATTGCGGGTATTGCAAGACGGAAACATAAGAAGAGTAGGAGATACTAAAACAGTCGATGTCGATGTAAGGATAATCACAGCTACAAATATTCCGCCTGAAATAGCCATAGAGCATAAACTTTTAAGAAAAGATTTATATTATAGACTTAGTGTAGTAAACTTTGAAATTCCTCCTTTAAGGGATAGAGTTGATGATATCCCTATTTTAGCGGATTATTTTATCAACAAATTCAATGTAAAATTAAATAAAAACATAGAAGGCATATCCGATGATGTATTGAAATTATTTGAGAATTACCCATGGGAAGGTAATGTTCGAGAACTGGAAAATACAATCGAAGGAATAATGCATATATATGATATATCAACGATTGAAGTAGAGCATATACCGACTAAAATAATAAAAAATCAAATAAAAAGAACAAATATAAAGGAAAATTCACTCAATAAAATTTTAGAAGAAACCGAAAGGAATTTGATTCTGGAAGCATTGAAAGAAACAGGAAACAATATTACCCATGCAGCAGAATTACTCCAAATCCCTCGTCAAACATTACAGTATAGGATTTTAAAGCATAAGCTTTAAAATCAGTGAACAGTGAACTGTCTTTTCGATTGTGAATTGTGAATTGTGAATTGTTAAGGGCAGTATAATCCCTGCAGGATGTCATCCTGAGTATAGCAGTATAAACTTTACTATCGAAGGACCTCCTCTTTTAAGACCTTATACTCGACCTTAATAATTGTGAATTGTGAACTGTGAATTGTGAACTGTGAATTGTGAACTGTGAATTCTAATTCTGTTCACTGTTACTTGTTAACTGACAGGCCTGCCTATTTTTCGGCACTAAAACCTTTTCCTATCAACTTTTTCTATTCAAACCCTATCAAATAGCAACTTAAAATAAAAATTCCTCCTTGGCATAAAATTTGCAATATATTATTTATACAAATAAAGGAGGAATTTTGCCTATGAAAAAAGGAAGCCCATATGGCACTCATCGCGTATTAGATCCACTTGGAGTACTACCACAACCTGCAATCAAGCTGGACAATAACATGGAGATATATGCCAACGAAATATTAATAGATGTGCAAACGTTAAACATCGATTCTGCAAGCTTTACCCAAATAAGAAAAGAAGCCAATGACAATATTGACGAAATCAAAAATACAATAATGTCTATTGTAGCCGGAAGGGGGAAGCACCACAATCCCGTAACCGGATCAGGAGGAATGCTGATAGGTACAGTAGAGAAAATCGGTGAAGATTTGATAGGAAAAGCTCCGCTAAAAGTCGGAGATAAAATTGCGACCTTAGTGTCCCTTTCACTAACACCTTTGAGAATAGACAATATAATAGAAATAAGAAAAGATGTAGACCAAGTTGATATTGAAGGCAAAGCAATATTGTTTGAATCGGGAATATATGCAGTTTTACCTAATGACATGCCGGAAAACTTGGCATTATCCGTACTTGATGTAGCAGGTGCGCCGGCACAAACGGCAAAGCTGGTAAAACCCGGAGATACCGTTGTAGTATTGGGAGGTACAGGCAAATCTGGGATGCTATGTCTATACGAAGCCCAAAAAAGAGCCGGAATCACAGGCAAGATAATTTGTATAGGCTCACGGCAATCAACTCTTAAACGAGTCAAAGATGCAAATTTAGCGGATTATTATATAAAAGCAGATGCAACAAATGCAGTTGAGATTTTAGAAAAAGTAAAGAAAATCACCAAGGGCGAAATGGCAGATATAGTAATAAATGTAGTCAATATACCGAACACAGAGATGTCAAGCATATTGGTCACAAAGGATGGAGGGACAATATACTTCTTCAGCATGGCTACAAGCTTTACAAAAGCAGCCTTGGGAGCGGAAGGTGTAGGGAAAGATATAAATATGATAATAGGAAATGGATATACTAAAGACCATGCGGAAATAGCACTAAATATAATGAGAGAATCGGAAACCCTACGCAATATCTTTACAAACCTATATGCATAATCACTGCAGGATGACAACAGCAGTGTTCTTGGGTCTATAAGGGCAGTATAATCAATGCTCGTGTCATCCTGAGTTGGGCAGTATAAACTTGACTATCGAAGGATCTCCTCTTTTAAGACCCTAT
>ENA-UOOK01002256-UOOK01002256.1-fermentation-metagenome-genome-assembly--contig:-NODE-2256-length-24047-cov-12.649258_pt1 | contig 24047 bp, 24 predicted proteins | sample MGYA00245777_ERZ724023 | MGnify/ENA primary metagenome ERZ724023 (study PRJEB28704, sample SAMN03018312) | fermentation metagenome | biome: anthropogenic terrestrial biome; feature: soil...
AAATGCAATTCCGGTAGGGATTATAAATGCTGCGAAAGTCCATTTTAAACTGCCGGTTTCTTTTTTTATGGTCAATAATGTCGTTGAACAAGGCCAGTGCAGAAGAGAAAACAACATTACATTTATGGCGGTTAATACAGTCCAGCCGCAAGACATTAATATTTGTCTTAAAGAATCAATGCTTTCGTAATCTGTCAAAGCTCCTGTAGACATATATGCCATTAATAGAACCGGCATTACTATTTCATTTGCAGGAAAACCGGCAATAAAAGCAATAAGTATGAATCCGTCAAGACCTATTGCCCTGCCTAATGGCTCTAAAAAATTGGCTGCATGAATCAGTATACTCAGTTCTCCCACATAAATATTTGCTAAAAGCCATGTAACCGCACCTGCCGGTGCTGCAACAGCTGCCGCTCTTAATAATACAAATACGGTTCTGTCAATAATCGATGTGTAAATTATTCTGCCTACCTGAGGCGCCCTGTAGGGAGGCAGCTCCAAGGTAAATGTAGATGGAACCCCTTTTAATAATGTTTTAGATAACAAATAAGACACGGCCAATGTTGCAGACACACCTACAAAAACTATCAAGGTTATTGACAAAGCGGGTATAATGCTGTCAAGAAATGAACCGGTAAATGCAAAAAATGCTGCCGACAATACTATAATTAACGGGAATCTGCCGTTGCAGGGCACAAGATTATTGGTAATAATGGCAATTAATCTTTCTCTTGGAGAGTCAATAATTCTGCAGCCTATAACTCCTGCAGCATTGCATCCAAAGCCCATGCACATGGAAAGACACATTTTACCGTGGGCACCTGCTTTTTTAAACAAATGGTCTAAATTAAATGCCACCCTCGGTAAATAACCTAAGTCTTCAAACAATGTGAATAACGGAAAAAATATTGCCATAGGAGGAAGCATTACCGAAATAACCCACGCAAGGCTTCCGTACATACCATCCATTAAAACACCCCTTAAAAAATCATTAACACCTAAGCTTATAAAAATTTCATTTAGCTTATATTGTAAACCAAACAATAGCTCAGCTAAAATTTGTGAAGGTATATTTGCTCCTTGAATAGTAATCCAGAAAATCAGTCCCAATAAAGCAAGCATAATAGGTATTCCAAATTTTTTTGAAGTTACAATGTCATCAATTTTTTTGTCTCTGTTAAGTTTGTTAATATCCTCCTTTACATATTTTTGTTTCAGCTCATTGGCATAATTGTAGTTTTGTTCTGTGATTCTTTCTCTAATTTCAGACTCATATTGAAGGTATGATAAGTTTCTTAGCTCATCTGATTCAGCTTGTTTAAATGAAACATTTTCAATAGTTTCCTTAAGCTCATTCATGCCCTGACCGCTTCTTGCAGCTGTTAATACAACCGGGATTTTTAATTCATTTTGCAGACCTTGTCTGTCAATTGTAATATTTTTTTTCTTTGCTTCATCTATTAAATTGATACATAATATAACCTTTTTTGTAAGCTTTGAAATCTGGAATACTAAATTTAAATTTCTTTCAAGGCAGGTGGCGTCCGCAACGACCACCACCGCATCAAAATTGCCGTAACATAAAAAATCTCTTGTTACTTCTTCATCCTTGGAAGCGGTAAACAATGAATATGAGCCGGGAAGGTCAACCATAATATATTCATTATTTTTGTATTTAAACTGACCTCTTGCAGAAGCAACTGTTTTACCAGGCCAGTTTCCCGTATGTTGAGCAAGTCCCGTTAAATAATTAAAAACTGTGCTTTTGCCCGTATTAGGATTTCCTGCCAAGGCTACAACATACTGTTTATCACCTTTCTTTATTTCATAAATATCTCTCAATGATTCCAATCTTACGGATTGTGCTGTAAGTCCCATGATGCAACCCCCTATAGTACTTCAATAAACCTTGATTCTTCATTTCTCAAAGCAATCATTGCTCCCCTTATTCTATAAACCGTTAAATTGTTTTTTGGACCTTTTCTTAACACTTCCACATCTGCACCTTTTGTCAGTCCCAAGGCAAGAAACCTTTCCTTTAGATAATCATGGGCAGAGTTTCGTTCGACCTTTACTGTTTTTCCAACACCAACATCAACTAATTTCATATTTAAACTCCTGTAATATTTAAAATTTAACTGCATAATATTTTTTAGAACATGTTAGCCAAAGCTAACATTCTTAAACTATAATATGACATTATTTGAATTTTGACACATATTAAGGAGGAATTATGAAGGAAGAATTTTATACATTAAAAGGTTACAAAATAAAAAACGAAGAAGTCCTTTCATCATCAATGGAGGATTATATAGAAATGATATACAGGCTGTCCGAAAAGTCAGATGAAGTAAGAGTAAGCGAGCTGTCCTCGGCCTTGAATGTACAGCCTCCATCAACAACAAAAATGATAAAGAGATTAGCCAATGAAAATTATGTAATTTATGAAAAATACGGATGCATCAAGCTTACTGAAAAAGGAAGAAATATAGGCAGCAAATTGTTGGAAAGGCACAGGATAATTTTCAATTTCCTAGAATGCATAGGAGTAAAAGAAAATATTTTGGAACAAACCGAAATAATTGAACATGCAGTAAACGATGAGGTTCTAAACAGGTTAAATGAACTGACGAAACTTTTAAAAAGTCCTGAAGAATTCTACAATAATAGCGAATAGCAAAAAATAATAAATGTTAAGCGAACATTTGCAGGACACGATTATAATTCTTAGCGAATGCAGGCTAAAATCCGTTAAGCAGCTTGCGCTGTTTGAGCGAAGCGAGTTTGCAAGCTGTAGGATTTTAGCTAAGAATGAGCTCCTAGAATTATTCGTGTCCGAACCGTGAGCGAACATTTATTATTTTTCATTCTCGTCAACGTCTTTTTTCCGCTCTTGAACTTCAAATTCACCCGGAATATACACATTCCCCGGATTTGTAGGTTTTCTATTTTTCATTTTCAATTTATTCGTTAACTTCTTAAACATAGTCTCACCGCCTTTTTTCATAGTTTTACTCAAATTTATAAATATATACAAAACTCCAATTATCATTAACCTATTTTTTTGTTTTGAATAACATATTGTTAAGGAGTTACAGTATAACGGAGGTAGATATGGAATATATTTGTGAACTGAAAAATATCTCTAAAAGATTTCATACAATAAATAACGAGACAAAGGCAATTGACGATATTTCCTTTAAAGTTAAGAAAGGGGAGATAGTTTCGATAGTAGGACCTTCAGGCTCGGGAAAATCAACTGTGTTATCGCTTATAGCCGGATTGGAGGAGCCGTCTGAGGGAGAAGTCATTGTTAATACCAACAGTATAGGTTTCATGTTTCAAAAAGACCAGTTATATGAATGGAGAAATGTTTATAAAAACTGTCTTCTTGGTTTAGAAGTAAAAAACATGGATAATGATGAAAATAAGATAAAAGTAAAAAAGATGCTTGAAAAATATGGGTTGACTAATTTTAAAAAACATTATCCCAGCCAACTGTCAGGAGGAATGAGGCAAAGAGCTGCCTTGGTGCGCACTTTGGCAATTGAACCTGATTTATTATTATTGGATGAGCCCTTTTCTGCATTGGACTATCAAACAAGACTTGCAATTGGAGACGAAGTGGGTACGATTCTAAGAAATGAAAAAATAAGCACCATACTTGTAACTCATGACATACCTGAAGCTGTGAGTATATCAGATAGGGTTATAGTTTTCACTGAAAGGCCGGCTAAAATTAAAAAGGAATATGAAATAAAGTTTGATGAGTGCCACGGTGAAAGAACACCTATGAAATGCAGGAACACCTTGACCTTTGGCGAATATTTCAGAAATATATGGAGGGATTTAGATGTGGAAAAAGAAGAATGAACCGGCTGCAGTAATATCAAAAGAGCACGATGAATATTTAAAATCAATCAATAAAGAAAAAAACTTTATAAGAATTACACAAATTTTGATTTTTGTTTTTGGAATAATATTTTGGGAAGCAGCAGCAAGAAATAATTTAATAGATACATTCCTTACAAGCAGTCCGGGAGCAATTTTTGGATTGATTGTAAAGTTTGTTAATGATGGAAGCTTATTTAAGCATTTATATATTTCCACAATGGAAACAATAGGCGGATTTTTTGTGGGCACTGTTGGCGGCTTATTAATTGCAATACTTTTGTGGTGGTTTAGAAAATTAGCTAAAATAATGGACCCTTACATTGTTATTTTAAACAGCCTTCCTAAAACAGCCTTAGCTCCCATAATTATATTGTGGGTAGGAATGGGTTATTCAGGAATAATAGCTACAGCTGCATCCATTTCCATTGTTGTCACCATTATGACATTATACACAGGATTTACAAGTGTAGAAACGGATAAGATTATTCTCTTAAAAACAATGGGAGCAAATAAATTTCAAGTTTTAAGAAAGGTAATAATACCTGCTAACATTCCAAACATTTTAAGTGTTATAAAGGTCAACATAGGATTATCCTGGATTGGAGTTATTGTTGGAGAATTCTTAGTTTCAAAAGCAGGAATAGGATACTTAATTTTGTATGGCAGCCAAACATTTAAATTAGACCTTGTAATGATGGGAGTATTTGTTTTAGGAGTAATTGCAGCAATTATGTATGTCTTTTCCTCTTGGCTTGAGAAAAAAATAATAAAATATTAACTAACCATGAAAATGAAGATATAATATATCATCTAATTGACTGTCTCACACGAGACAGTTTTATCATATGTATGGGGACACACCTCCCATAGTGGGAAAATCTTTGCTGGCAGGAGGAATGTCCCCGTTTTTTGTACCCATTACATCTTGAAACATAATTAAAATTATGTTAAACTAATACAGAAAATTTAAAGAAAGGAATATTACAAATGACAGCTGAATCAATATTTTATCCGCTAATATTTATAGTATTAATATACTTTTTATTTAAAAACACTAAAAACAAAATGAAATTTAAAAAAGAAAACATGGAAGTTTTGCTTTTATTGGATGAGGATGATAAAAGGGTTCACTTGATGGCAAGATTACTTATGGCAGTAATGATTTTGTTAACCGGCATAATGATACGTGGATTGATGGAAACAAAAACAAATTCACCGGAGCAAATATTGATTATGGGAGTGCTTCCTATATTAATAATTACATTGTACATACCTTTATCCAAGAAAACAATGATTTCAACGTTAGGAATACACAAAAGATCAAACCTTGTAAGATGGGATGATATTAAAGGTATAAATTATCCTAAACCCGATGCAAAAGACAAAATTAAGGTGAAAGTAATCTATAACATAATGAACAAAGATTCTAATATCTCTCTTACATTTTTAAAGGATGACCCTCAATTAGAGAAGTTTAGGGAACTCGCAAAAACCTGCAGGAGTACTAAAAAGAAGGATAAGAAAAGTGGCAAGTAAATTTATAGACAGTCATGCACATCTTGATGATGAAAGGTTTAAAACGGATAGGGACGAACTTATAAGCTCATTATATGAAAATGATGTTGAAGCTGTATTAAATCCGGGTGCAGATTTAAGCTCGTCAAAAGAATCTGTATTAATGGCAGAAAAGTATTCCTTTGTTTATGCAGCTGTGGGATGCCATCCACATGATACTAAATATATGAGTGATGAGTACTTGAACATATTCAAAGAGCTGGCGAAAAATAATAAGGTAATTGGAATAGGCGAAATAGGTCTTGATTACTATTATGACAATTCTGACAGGGATACTCAGAAAAAGTGGTTCCGCGAGCAGATACGGTTGGCAAAAGAATTAGACCTTCCGTATATTGTTCATGACAGGGATGCTCACGAAGATATTTTAAAAATTATGAAGGAAGAATATTATGACGGTGCAAGGGGAATACTCCACTGTTATTCCGGAAGCGCTGAATTGTCAAAAGAATTTATAAAGATTGGATTTTACATATCTCTTGGAGGACCTGTTACATTTAAAAACGCGAGAGTGCCCAAATTGGTTGCAAAAGAAATCCCCTTTGACAAGCTTTTAATTGAAACAGATTCACCTTATTTGACGCCGGAGCCCTTTAGAGGAAAAAGGAACGAACCAAAATATGTGAAATATGTCGCTGAAGAAATAGCTCGAATAAGAAATGTATCAATTAATGAGGTGGCAGAAAAAACCAAGGAGAATTTTAAAACACTATTTAATTTATGAAACTTAGAAGAAATTTTTATGACCGAGATGCCCGAATTGTCGGAGAAGACCTGATAGGGAAAATTTTAGTAAGAAAATATAACGATACAGTAATAAAGTCAAGAATTGTTGAAACAGAAGCATACATAGCTGCAATAGACAAGGCAAGCCACGGTTACGGAGGAAAAATAACACCCCGAACGAAAATTATGTTTGGACCTCCCGGCTATACTTATGTGTATCTTATTTACGGTATGTATTATTGTCTGAACTTTGTCACAGAAAAAGAAGGAACTTGCAGTGCTGTTTTAATAAGGGCAGTGGAGCCGGTAATTAATGTAGAAGAAATGTGTTTTAACAGATACAACAAACAATTAAATGAGCTGACAAAGTATCAGAAAATAAATATCTCAAACGGTCCCGGAAAACTTTGCAATGCTTTAAAAATTACAATAAAACACAATGGAACGGATTTGACAGGCAATGAAATCTATGTTGAAGATGACGGCTTTAGAGACTTTAAAACAGAAAGAAGCAAGCGTATCAATATTGACTATGCGGATGAAGCAAAAGATTTTTTGTGGAGATATACAATTCATTAAAAAATGACTTGACAAAATTATATATTATAAATATAATTTGATTATCAAAGTAATTGGGGTGGTTTAATGAGTAATCATGAAACGGTAAATGAAATACTTGTAAGGCTTTTCGCTAACATCTTGTATATCGAGGAAAGATGCCTGAGAATAGGAGAATTTAACGATTTAACCATAACAGAAATGCATTTAATAGAAAACATAGGATTTTCAACTGAACGCACCATGTCCGATACTGCCAAGGCTGTAAAGGTTACTTCAGGTACATTAACAACTGCCATAGACAATCTTATTAAAAAGGGATATGTGGAAAGACGTCGCTCATCAGAAGACAGAAGAGTTGTAAAAATACGACTTACAGAAAAGGGTAAAGAAGCATTCAAATTCCATGAAGATTTTCATAAGGATATGGTAATAAGTGCATTGCAGCAGTTAAACAGCCATGAAGAAGAAGTATTAATCAAAGTGCTTTCAAACATAGAAGTATTTTTCAATGAAAAATACAAATATGCAGGATGGTAATAACTAGGACGTCTACACAGAATGATTAGCATAATATAATGTTTGCGGGAAATTGTTTTCGAAGTCAAAATATTTGAATATGAAAAGAGGTTAACATGGGTATTAGAATTGTAATCGACAGCACTTCAGACGTAACAAATGAAATTATTGAAAAATACAATATCAAAATGGTTCCCTTAACTGTCAATTTTGAAAATGGATCATTTTTAGACAAAGTTGAATTAAATTCCAAAGAATTTTTTGAAAAACTTGAAGCTGCAGAAAAACTTCCTACTACAACATTAGTATCACCGGGAGCGTTTGTTGAAGCATTCAGTGAAATATTAATGGATGGAGACCGGGTGTTGGGATTGTTTCTTGCTTCTGAATTTTCCGGTACATACGATTCAGCCCGCATGGCTAAGAATATGATTGGCAGTGATGATATTCACATTATTGATACAAGAAGTGTTTGCCTTGGGGCATTTGCGCTTATTTTGGAAGCAATTGAATTAGTACATCAAAATAAGACTATCGAAGAAATAGTTGAAGAATTAGAGAAGCTTAAGGAAAAAATAGTTGCGGTAGCTGCACTTGACACATTAAAGTATCTTGAAAAAGGTGGAAGACTTTCAAAGGGTCAAGCGGTAGTAGGCTCTATATTAAACGTTAAGCCGATTATAGCAATTAAGGATGGAAAAATATCAGTAATTGAAAAAATAAGAGGCAAAAATAAAGCTGTTAAATGGTTTGATGAATGGATAGAAAAGAATAACTATGATTTATCCGACAAAACAGTGCTCTTGTTCCACGGGAAAGCTTACGAGCAACTAAAGCTGTTAAGAGAAGTAATTGAAGATAAATACAAAATAAAAAATATAATCGAGCAAGAAGTTGGAGCGGTTATAGGAACTCACTCAGGTCCGGGAGTATTAGGAATCGGATTTGTAAATAAATAACAGTAAAAACCATGACAATCGTCATGGTTTTTAAATACGTGGATCCTTCACTGTGCTCAGGATGACAAATGTCTTAATTAAATTATAGTCAGTACTGTTTTTCCTTCATCATTTACATCAACATTAACTGAAGAATTTTCCTTTAAAACACCTCTTAAATATGCCTCTGAAATCTCGTCTTCAACATATTTTTGAATTGCACGCCTCAAAGGTCTTGCTCCAAACTTTGTATTATAGCCCTTTTCAAGTATGTGCTCTTTCATTTTATCGGTAACCGTTAAAGTTATTTTCTTTTCTTCAGAATCCTTTTTAACCTCCTTAAGCATTAGCTCAACTATCTCGCTTAATTCTTCCTTGGTTAATTCGCTGAATACTATTATATCATCAATACGGTTCAAAAACTCAGGTCTGAATGCTTGCTTCAGGGCATCCTTTACCTTGGATTCCATTGCTTCGTATTCTTTGTTTCCAAACCCGATTCTGTTAGCCTTAATAGAAGTTCCTGCATTTGAAGTCATGATTATTACTGTATTTTCAAAGTTGACAGTTCTTCCTTGATTGTCTGTAAGTCTTCCGTCTTCCAATATCTGCAGCAATATATTAAATACATCCTCGTGGGCCTTTTCAATTTCATCCAATAAAATTACCGAATATGGTTTTCTTCTTACTTTCTCGGTTAAGAATCCTGCCTGGTCAAAACCGACATATCCGGGAGGTGCTCCTATAAGTTTGGAAACTGTGTGTTTTTCCATATACTCAGACATATCAAGCCTGATCATTGCCTCTTCATTTTCAAACAGTTCAAAAGCCAATGTTCTTGCAAGTTCAGTTTTTCCCACACCCGTAGGTCCTACAAATATAAATGAAGATGGTTTTTTCTTTTTCTTAAACCCTGAACGATTTCTTCTTATGGCTTTAGCAAGACTTGTAACAGCAGGATGTTGTCCCACAACTCTTCTGTGCAGTCTTTCCTCTAAATGTATTAATTTATCAGCTTCATCTTCGCTTATTTTCTGTACCGGAATTTTAGTCCAAGCTTCAATAACATATGCAATATCTTCTTCAGTCAATAGTATATTTTCATATTCCTTGGATAGCTCTTTTAATTTTGATTCAATTCTAATTTCAGTTACCTTAAGCTCTGCTGCTTTTTCATAATCATCATTTTCCGCAGCTTCTTCCTTTTCATCTCTGATTCTGTTAAGCTCTGACTTTAAAGCTTCTAACTCAACCAATCCTTTGTTTTTTAAATTTGCTCTTGAGCCCGCTTCATCTATAACATCAATTGCTTTATCAGGAAGGAAACGATCTGTAATATATCTTTCAGACATTATAACTGCCTGTTTCACAATTTCATCGGTTATCTTCACATTGTGATATTGCTCATAATAATCTCTGATTCCTTTTATAATTTCGATGGAATCCTCTATGGAAGGTTCATCCACCATTACAGGCTGGAATCTTCTTTCAAGGGCAGTATCCTTTTCAATATGCTTTCTGTACTCATCCAATGTAGTGGCACCTATAATTTGAACTTCACCTTTGGCAAGTGCAGGCTTAAGTATGTTGGCAGCATTCATGGCTCCCCCTTCAGCTTCTCCGGCACCTACAATATTATGAAGCTCATCAATTACAATTACAATATTGCCTGCTTTTTTGGCTTCATCGATAATTGCCTTCATTCTTGCTTCAAATTGCCCCCGAAACTGTGTACCTGCCACAACCGCAGTTAAGTCAAGGAGGTATATTTCAGTGTTGAAAAGTTTTACGGGCACCTTTTTTTCAGCAATTCTTACTGCCAATCCTTCTGCTATGGCAGTCTTGCCTACACCCGGTTCACCGATTAAAACAGGATTGTTTTTAGAGCGTCTGTTTAATATTTGAACAACTCTGTCAATTTCTCTCTCTCTTCCTATTATTCTGTCTAATTCGCCAAAACGTGCCTGCTCTGTCAAATTTAATCCATAGGTATCAAGATATTTCAGTTTTCTTCGCTTTACTTTTTCCTTTATTTTAGGTCCTGTTCCGGAACTTGAACTTGTATAGTCAACATCCTGTTCATCCTCCGAAGGAATAAACTCACTGCTGTTTGAGCTTGTGTTTCCTGTGAAGGCATTATTCATTAAATTCATCAAGGAATTAATACCATCACTGTTTTCATTAGGCTCCTGAGATAATTTTTCTAAATCCATATCTCCTATAATTTCGGTCAGTTGGTTGTTTATATTCTCAAAGTCCTCAGGCTTCATGCCGCTTTGCCTCATTATCTGATCCATAGGTGCTATACCCTGTTTTTTAGCACAAGGAATGCACAAACCTGCAGTCTGCATTTTGCCTTCAATAATTTTATTTACATATATTACCGCCACATTTTTTTTACATATAGAGCACAACATATTCTTCAACTCCCTTTCTTTGGACATTCCCTAATTGACAAAAGCCTATAGTTGGGGACATTCCTCTATTGACTTTACCCCAAAGACTATCTTTCAATTGAGGTGTGTCCCCTTTCCTATTTAGAGGTGTGTCCCTTTCCTATCTTAAGGTGACTCTATTCCGTTTATCTATTTAAACTATATAAGAAAATTTCTGGTTAATGATAATTTAAACGATTCTATTAAACGATTATAATATAATAATCTTAAAAATGCATTAAAAACTTGTAAAAATTTATGAATAAAACAATATTTAGTCTTGACATAAAATATTTAGAATAATATACTGTCAAGAAAATAAACTGTTAATAATAACTGTATCGCTGTTTTACCATGAAAAGGATGATATTTACTTGCAAGGAGGAAATTATGAAGAAAATAAGAATAGGAATTGTAGGGTACGGAAACATTGGCAGGGGACTGGAAATCGCAATAAAGGACAGCCCGGATACAGAATTGGCTGCTGTTTTTACAAGGAGACAGCCTGATGAGGTTAAAATTAAGAGTACCGGAGCTAAGGTAGTAAACATTTCTGAAGCCGAAAAATACAAAGATAGTATTGATGTAATGGTTTTGTGTTCAGGCTCTGCAAAAGACCTTCCCATTCATGGAGTGCAGTTTGCAAAAATGTTTAACACGGTTGATAGTTTTGATACCCATGCCAAAATCCCCGAATATTTAAAAAGCGTTAATGAAAGTGCTTTATCTTCAGGAAAGATAAGCATAATTTCAATTGGCTGGGATCCGGGATTGTTTTCCATCATAAGGATGGTTTCAGAGGCCATACTGCCAAACGGTGACAGCTATACGTTCTGGGGAAAAGGAGTCAGCCAAGGGCACTCTGATGCCATTAGAAAAGTAGATTCCGTAAAAAATGGTATTCAATATACAATACCTATAGAAAGTGCAGTAGAATGTGTTAGGCGGGGAGAACATCCAAATTTAACCAATAGAGAAAAACATATCAGAGAATGTTTTGTGGTTTGTGAAGAATGTGCTGATAAAAACAAAATTGAATCAGAAATTAAAAATATGCCAAATTATTTTGCCGATTACGATACAAAAGTTAATTTTATAAGTGATGAAGAGCTGAAGGCCAACCATTCAAAAATGTCTCATGGAGGACTTGTAATAAGAAGCGGTGTAACAGGGGATGAAAAGCAAAACAATCATACAATAGAGTTTTCACTAAAATTAGAAAGCAATCCTGAGTTTACAAGCAGTGTGCTATTGGCATATGCAAGAGCAGCATATAAAATGAACATGGAGGGTATGAAGGGAGCTAAAACTATATTTGATGTGCCTATTTTCTATTTATCTCCAAGAAAAAGAGAGGACCTTATAAAAGACCTTCTATAATAATTAAAAACAGATCATTTATTGGCGAATTTAGATAAATTTTGTACAAAATCCCTAAGGCTGCTCATCATTTGATGAGCAGCCTTAGGGATTATTTTTGGATTAAAACACTTTATGCTTAATATAATGTAATATAAAAAACCATTACATGAAAATGGTTGGAACGGAATTAATTTAGGAATTTTAAGGCGGTTAACATGGGTATAGTTGTTGTTAAATTTGGCGGAACATCCGTTGCAACTGAAGAAGCACGCAAAGAGGCCATATCCCATATAAAATCTTTGATTGCAGCAGGAAAAAATATAATTGTTGTTGTTTCTGCCATGGGTCGTAAAGGTTCGCCATATGCTACAGATACTTTGATATCTCTGCTTAGAACAGGCAGCAATCTGTCTACATTGGACTTGTTAATGAGCTGCGGTGAAGTGATATCTGCTTGCGTGTTTGCAGATAATCTTATGCAGCAAGGAATTGATGCTGTTGCATTGACTTCAGCACAAGCGGGTATTGTTACCAATGGAGTTTTTGGAAGTGCAGATATATTTGATATTGATACAACTCTTTTAAAAAAGGAGCTATATGAAGGAAAAGTTGTGGTTGTACCCGGTTTTCAGGGAGTGAGTGTTCGAAATGAAATAACAACATTAGGGCGGGGCGGGAGTGATACTTCTGCTGTTGTTATAGGCAGGTTTATGAACGCAGAGTCTGTACACATATTTACAGATGTTCCCGGAATAGCAATTGTAGACCCTAAAATTGTTCCCAAAGCAAAATTTATGGAATATGTAGATATGCATCATATGTATGAGCTTACCCGCTGGGGTGCATGGATTATCCATCCTCGTGCTGTTAAAGAAGCAAAGAAATGTAATCTTGATTTATATGTTCGTTCTACATTTGATAAAGGATTAGGTACAAAAATTGTAAAAGATATGAAAACAACAGGTCCTGTGGGAATTGGAATTATAAAAGGATGCAATTTGTTTGAGGCAGATGAAACAGATAATTTAATAATTGGTAAAGAGGAAAAAAGGGCAGTCCGCAAAACGCCTGATGATAAATATTCGCTTATAACAGTAGTGTTTGGCGAATATGGCGAAAATTATATAAGAGAAGCCATTGATATATTACCGATTAAGACAATGCCGTTTTTTAATCAAGAATCTGCTCATATATTTGTTGAAACAAACCGGGTTGAATTATTAGCTAATGAATTATACCGTAAATTGTTTGAAAAGGTTATCACTCTTAAGAGTAACAAGCCGGAGGAAATATAATGAATTTTAAAAAGGATGTTTGTGTAATAGGCGGGGGTGTCATGGGTCTTGCTGCTGCTTACTACCTTCTTAAGGCAGGTAAAACTGTTGTTGTTTTAGAAAAAGCAGAAGTCGGCAGTGGTGCATCAAGCTCCTGTGACGATATGATATTGCTTCAGTCAAAAAAACCGGGTATTGCATTAACATTAGCTATGGAAAGCCTTGAAATGTATAAAGAATTACCTGACGAGTTAGGTGCGGATATAGGTTTTCTATCATTGGGGGGAATGATAATTATAGAAGATGAGAAACAGCTTAAAATTATGGAGGATTTTGTTAAGCAGCAGGTTTCTTACGGACTTGATGTAGAAATTGTAGGCAGGGATACTCTTTATAAAAAGCAGCCACATGTGGCTCGGTATATGATAGCTTCCACATACAGCGCAACGGACTCTCAGGTAAATCCATTATTGCTTATGAGGGCATTTTTACGCAATGGAATTAATATGGGGATGGACGTACTTAGATACACACCTGTACAAGAAATTAATCAAACAGGTGATCATTGGATGGTAAAGGGAGAAAACGGAGTTAATGTGGAATGTGACAGCATTGTTATTGCAGCAGGTGCCTGGTCAGCACATATTGGTGAATTAATGGGGATTGATATCCCTATAAGACCTATAAAAGGTCAAGTTGCTGTTACGGAACAAATTGCACCAATAGGAGAAACAAATTGCTGGACTGCTGCTTATATCGCATCAAAACACGATCCATCCATAATGCCTGACAGAAGTGAATATGACAAAGAAATCGGGTTAGGCTTTGCTTTTTCAAGAACCAGCGAAGGCAACTATCTTATAGGAAGCACTCGTGAGAATGCAGGTTTTGACAAGACTACAAATTTTAAAGCAATTGCAAGAATGTTAGAACAAACACGTCAGTATTTTCCGATAATGAACAAAGTGAATATAATTCGTACCATGGCTGGCTTTAGACCGGGTACAAAGGACGGAAGCCCTATCATTGGTGAGGTTGATGGTTTTCCGGGTTTATTTATAGCAGCAGGGCACGAAGGGGATGGAGTAGCACTTTCGCCGATTACCGGAAAATCAGTGGCAGAAATGGTATGTGGTGCAGGAGAACATAAAAGATTTGATCAACTAAACTTAAGAAGATTTTCAAACAATTAAAAATAATCTTATAGAAATAAAATATATTTATTTAAGAAATTGCGCGATTAATCAATCGCCTGTTAAAAAAATAAAGGAGGGAAAAAGTATGAATTCATCAGGAATAATTATTTGGATTACAACAATTGCATTGTGTTCAGTGTACTTTTTTATCGCTATTAAACAAAAAAAGGAAGCAGAACTCAGTTTTTCTAATTATGCGATCGGTGGAGGGAAAATACCGTTTTTCTTGCTTTTCTTTACACATTTTGCAAACATTATGGGTGTTGGAAATTTCATGGGGCATGCCGGAAGTGCATATATTAACGGGCTGCCGTGGCTTGCTTTTATTGTAGGTGAGCAGGGTTCAAAAATAATATTTGCCATATTCTTTGCAGGTTTAGCAGGAAGAATGACGTACAATACATTCCCTGAGATGATAGACGACCTTATCACCCGTGATAAAGTAACACGAGCACTTAGTGGCTTGTTAGCCGCTTCTATTATGATTGCCTGGGTTGGCGGTCAAGGAAAAGCATTTGGTCAACTTTTCGCAACCTTCACAGGGGTTAGTCCGGAGCCAATTATTATAATATTTACAATAATGTTTGTAGTATATACAACTATGGGAGGAATGTTGTCTCTTGTGTGGATGGACCTCATCCAAGGGTTGATATGCGTTATTTTCGGCGGAATATTCTATATTATCGCATTCTCAAAAATTGATTTCAGTATGGCAGTATTAGGTCAACAATTAGCAGCAGTTGGAAAGGCAGAATTATTTACATTTTCCGGAACAGATAAAATAAGTCTGATTACAAAGTTTGTTACAGGTTGTATAGGTATTCTTGTTGCACAATTATACTGGCAGCCATGCTTTGCAGCAAAGAATCCTTTAATTGCAAAACGCTCCATGTTTTATGGCGGCGGTGTAGCTATAGTGTATACTGTTCTAACAGCAATTGTGGGATTGATTATACTTACATTAAATCAGGGCTTGGATGCAAACTCTGCTATGCCTTGGTTTATGCTAAATGAAGTAGCTCCCGTTATAACTATAATGATATTTATATTGGTATTTGCTGCCGGTATGTCTTCAGCCGACTCAAATCTTAATGCTGCAGCTATATTAATTACCAATGACTTAGTAAGACCATTCAGAAAAAAAGAAATGAGTGACAGTGAGTTGATCAAACTTACAAGAATCTTAACTGTTGTCATAGGTGCCGCTGCTGCCTTGGGAGGCATATATGCAAGTACGATTATGAGTTTGTTCTCTAAGGCATATTCTATGGCAGGAGCAGGATTAGTTCCTTTGTTGGTGATTGGTTTATTGTGGAAAGAAGATAGCAGCGCAGAACATACAATGAGTAAGAAAAACAGCAAAATAACGCCATGGGCAGCCCGTGTGGGAATAGTGGTAGGAGCTGTACTTTCTCAGGTGAAGGCTTTAGGACCAAATGCCGTATTAATTGCATTAGCCGCATCTGCTGTTTGTATTATTGTAATATCAATAATGACAAAGAATGTTAAAAATGATCCAAGATTTATAAGTGAAGGAAATGTAAATCCATTGATAAAAGAGTATTAAACCAAAAAAGTCTTTAGCAAATATTGTACATATACTTTTAATATAAAGAATATGTACAATATTGCTGAAGTCAAATAAATTGGAGGAAATTATGCATAGAAAACTCCAGGAAAAAGAAATTGCCGTATTGGAATCTCTTAAAGCTGCAAATATACCAATGGGATCATGGAATTTGGTTGAAAAGTTGGAAGAAAGGGGTTACTACGTAAGCTCTGCCACCATAGGAAGAATTCTAAGCAGCCTTGAAAAAAGAGGATTTGCACAAAAGGATGGAAATAATGGCAGAATTATTACTCAAGAAGGGTTGGATTCATTGAGTAACAGCAAAATAATGAATCATATGAATAAACAAACCCGGACTTTAGAGCAAATGATTTCAACTACAGTATTGGATGATTTTATTATCGTTTTACAAGCACGCAAAGCTATTGAAAGAGAGACAGCACGTCTTGCAGCAGAAAACATAACAAACGAAGAATTATCAAATATCTACAACATATTAGAAGAACAAAGAGAAAAACATAAAATGGACCAATCAGTAGCTGATTGCGATATTTCTTTTCATAGAGCCATAGCTAAAGCTTCAAGGAACAAAATTCTTGAAACATTGTACATGATGCTTTTTAGCTATGGACAACAAACAACTTTATTTGAGCATGTGCGAAAACATGTTAATGCAGTCTATATGACTTCTCATACAGATATTTATGAAGCATTAAAAGCTCATGATTCAGAACTTGCAGAACAATGCATGATTAGACATATGGACAGTCTTATGGAAGATGTAACAAAGTATTGGGATTTATTTTATTAAATACAGTATAGTTATTGGAATGCTGTATTAAATTATAGGAATTTTGAGGTAATTAAAATGTGTGATGAATTAATATGCCGCTGTGAGGAGATTTCTCGCGAGGAAATAGAAGCAGCTATTTCAGATGGTGCAGTAACAATTAATGAAGTAAAGCGTTTTACAAGGGCCGGAATGGGTTTATGTCAAGGACGCACCTGCAGAAGACTTGTAGAACGGATATTGTCTGAAAAAACCAACACTCCTCTTAGTGAAATAATACCATCTACTTACCGTCAACCCGTACGCCCTGTACGGTCGGATTTAATACAGGAACATATTAACAATAAATCTGAAGGAGGGTTAATTGAATGAATAACTGGGGAAGAATAATTACAGCTATGGTTACTCCCATGGATTCAAGCGGAAATATAAATTATGACAAGGCTGTGGAGTTGGCAAAACATTTAGTTGAACAAGGAACTACGGCACTTGTTATAAACGGAACAACCGGAGAATCTCCGACGGTTACATCCGATGAAAAAATAAAGTTGCTAACTATAATAAAATCAGCTGTAAATGTACCTGTAATTGCCGGTGTTGGGACCAATTCTACCGCTGCTACCATTGAAAATGCAGTTGCTGCAGAAAGTGTTGGAGTTGATGGTCTTTTAGCGGTGGTACCTTACTATAACAAGCCAAATCAAAAATCTCTTTATGCTCATTTCGCAGAAACAGCAAAAGCTACGAAATTGCCCATTATGCTGTACAATGTTCCGGGACGTACCGGTGTGAATATGACAGCTGAAACTACTGCAGCACTTTCTAAGATTTCCAACATTGCAGCGTTGAAAGAAGCTTCCGGGGATTTAAATCAGCTTGCCAAGGTAGTACGTGATGCTGAAGAAGGCTTCTTGGTTTATACCGGAGAGGATGCTCAAATTCTACCGACATTGGCTGTTGGCGGATATGGTGTTGTATCTGTAACAGCACATGTTGTTTGTAAAGATATCAAGAATATGGTAGAACTTTATTTGAATGGCAATATAAATGAAGCAGCAAAAATTCATAGGATGCTTATTAAAATCACTGAAGTAATGTTTATGACAGCAAACCCTATTCCTGTAAAAGCAGCGCTTAATATATCAGGAATGGATGTAGGTATTACTCGTTTGCCATTAGCAGCACCTTCTGAAGATGTAATAAAAGCACTAAAGGATTCTATGTCTGAGTTAGGGCTTCTCTTAGGAGGTAACAATGAACAGAATAGTTAATCATCCAATTTTAGATGAAGAAAAACCTGCAAAGGAAGTAGAGATTTTTGTGGATGATAAGCCTATTATTGCCCGTGAAGGAGAAATGATTGCCGCTGCCTTAATTGCTAACGGTATATTTATAAATAGATATACAATACATAAGCATAAACCAAGAGGAATATATTGTGCTATCGGTCGTTGCACAGATTGTATAATGACTGTGGACGGCATTCCTAATATACGTACTTGTGTAACTGAAGTTAAAGATGGTATGAGAATTACTACTCAAAAGGGTACCGGAGTTTGGTCTTAGGAGGAAAGCAATGATTGTAACAGAATTAGCAATAGTCGGTGCAGGTCCTGCAGGGCTTTCGGCTTCTATTGAAGCACGACGGGCAAGAGTTGATGTGTTGCTCATAGATGAAAATGCACGTCCCGGAGGGCAACTTTTTAAACAAATACATAAATTCTTCGGCTCCCGGGCGCATAAGGCAGGAATCCGCGGTATAAATATTGGAACGGAGCTTTTGCGGGAAAGTGAAGAGTTGGGTATTCATATATGGCTGAAAGGGGAAGTATGCGGCATTGAAAACGGACACAATCTTTGGGTTGTGCGGGATAGAAACCGCAGTGAAATTGTTAAAGCAAAAAAAATAATACTTGCTACGGGAGCAACAGAGAATGCTGTAACCTTTCCCGGCTGGGACCTTCCCGGTGTAATGGGAGCAGGTGCTGCACAAACTATGATTAATGTTAATCGTGTTTTGCCCGGTAGAAAGGTTATAATGTTAGGTTCGGGTAATGTAGGAGTAATAGTTGCTTATCAGCTGATGCAGGCAGGAGCAGAGGTTGTCGCTGTTTTGGAAGCAGCCCCCGTGCTTGGAGGTTATGGTGTGCATACAGCAAAGGTATCCCGGGCGGGAGTTCCTTTCTATGTATCTCATACCATAAAACGGGCTTTTGGAACTAATCATGTAGAAGCTGTTGAAATAGTTGAATTAGATAATTCATTTAAGCAAATTCTCGGAACAGAACAAATTCTTGATGCAGACACGGTGTGTTTAGCAACAGGCTTGACACCACTTACAGAGCTTGCATGGCTTGCCGGCTGTAAATTTAATTTTGTTCCTGCTTTAGGAGGGCATTTGCCTATACATGATGATAAGATGCATACAACTCAACCGGACATATTTATTGCAGGTGATATATCCGGAATAGAAGAAGCCAGTACTGCTATGGAAGAAGGAAGGCTTGCAGGTATAAATGCAGCCCAAGAATTAGGATATATCAGTGAAGATGAAGCCAAAATACGCACAGATGCAATATGGGATAGTCTAAATTCATTAAGAAGCGGCTATTTCGGACAGAAACGCCGTGATTCAAAAGATTTAATACTGCAAAACGGAAAAAGGTGAGCATATGGAACATTCATTAAAAACCACAGGGTCTCCTTCCTTGGAAGAATTATATAAATCTCCTGCATTTCCAACTAAGGAACAGTTACATAAGGGACCCATTGCCATAATTGAATGCATTGAAGAAATTCCATGTAATCCATGTGAAGCTTCTTGTCCAAAGGGTGCAATTACAATAGGCGAGTCAATCACAAATCTGCCTGAGATGGATTATGAAAAATGTACTGCTTGTGGTATGTGCATAACAGCATGTCCCGGCTTAGCAATTTATATAAAAGACTACACATACGGTGACACAAAAGCACTTTTGTCTTTTCCATATGAATATTATCCTTTGCCTAAGGCAGGCGACATAGTACAAGCTGTTGACAGGCAAGGAAACTATGTATGTGATGCTGAAGTTATTAAGGTACGCAACCCAAAATCCTACGATCATACAGCTGTTATTACAATTGAATATCCTAAAGAGTATTTCGAGGAAGCTGTAAATATGAAGAGAATAAAGTAAAATGTAAATAGAAAAAGTATGACATCAAACCATCCATGTCATATTTTTTCCACATTTTTCTTGCATAAATAAAAAATATTATTCTTGACATTTGAAGTCAACGGTAATATACTGGTAGAAATTTAATATTTTCATGGGCATATTACAGAGGTTGCGATGATCAAGAGTAGAAGCTGTGCTTCGAAAGGGTGATTCGCCGAAGGGGTCTTCCCTGGGCTTACATTTAACAAATGTGATACTGTTTTTATAGGACGCTTCCCAATCCTATAAAAGAGCGCTGTACTATGCTGGGCAGAAGGTTCGGTGTTTTTGTCAAGCGTCTGAGAGCCCTTTTGCTCTTATGTCGCTTTTTTTTAATGACCTAACCTAACTGGCGTAGGTCCTAACTCGGATGGCAGGCTCCATCGCAAATTTATTTGCTCCCTTGTGGTCGCATAAATTTGGATTGCGCTGCCTCTGACCTACCATCCATTTTTCAGAAAAAACACTCTGAAAAATGGGGTTAGGTCATTAAAAAGCGATATGAAATTATTTTATTTAAAAATAATTTTAAGGAGAGAAGAAGATGAATGATTTAGTAAGAGGATGTGGAGTAGCATTGGTAACCCCCTTTGCTGACGGAGAAATTGATTATGAGGTATTGGGTAAATTAATTGAAATGCATGTGGAATATTCCGGTTCAATAATTGTTGCAGGGACAACATCTGAAGCAGCAACAATGACAGATGAAGAATATCATACGGTAGTTGAATTTGTAATTGACAGAGTTAATAAAAGAATTCCTGTTATTGCAGGAGCCGGAAGCAACTGTACTGCAGCTGCAGTTCAAAAAGCACAGTTTTGCGAAAAAGCAGGAGCTGACGGTCTTTTGATAGTGACTCCCTATTACAACAAAACAACCCAAAGAGGACTTGTAAATCATTTTAAAATTATCGCAGAAAGTACATCACTACCGATAATTGTTTACAATGTACCAGCCAGGACAGGAATGAACATTGAACCTAAAACAGTTTTAGAGCTTTCAAAAATTTCAAATATAGCGGGAATTAAGGAAGCAAGCGGAAATATCAGCCAGGTAGCAGAAATAATCCGTCTATGCCCTGAAGACTTTTTAGTTTATTCAGGTAATGACGACATGGTCATACCCCTTATGTCATTGGGAGGACATGGAGTTATTTCCGTATCTGCAAATATACTTCCTGCAGAAATGAAAAAAATGGTTGATGACTACAATAATGGAAATGTTAAGGATGCAAAAAATGCTCAACTTGCACTAAATGGAATAAACAACGCATTGTTTATTGAAACTAATCCAATTCCCGTAAAAGAAGCCATGAGTATTATGAACTTGTGCAGCTCAGAGGTGAGAGCGCCCTTATATCCAATGTCAGATGATAACAGAGCAAAACTTTTAAGAGAAATGAACCTGTACGGGATAGGTCTTGCTCAGGAAACAGTGTGAGGCAGATTATGAATGTGGTTATTTGCGGAATAAACGGAGCTATGGGACAAGTTTTACAGGAAGAAATTCAATTATATGACAATATCGATTTAATCGGCTCTCTTTCACCAAGAAACGGAAATTTTGGACAAGATATTGTTGAAAAGCCTGACGTGGTAATAGATTTTTCAAACACTGCAAACCTTGATTTTTTAATTGACTATGCAGTTAGAAATAATAGTGCATTATTGATTTGCACAACCGGTTTTAGCAATGAAGATAAAATTAAAATAGAGGAAGCAGGAAAATTTATTCCTGTAATGCTATCTTCAAACACCTCTTTGGGAATCAATGTTTTTAGAAAAATACTGAAATGCATTTCTGCAGAACTTAACAATTTTGATATTAACATTTTAGAAAGACACCACAATAAAAAAAAGGATGCACCAAGCGGAACTGCAAAAACATTGGCTGAAGATATCATGAATGTTACAGGAAAGGAACATGTGGAAATAAGTTCTTTTAGAGCAGGAACTATTCCCGGAGAGCACATGGTTATATTTTCAGGAATGAATGAAATATTGGAAATAAAACACACTGCTTTCTCAAGAAAAGTATTTGCCGACGGTGCACTTGACTTGGCATTGAAACTTTCATCAAAAGAACCCGGATACTACCTTACAGAATACTTTTTTTAACTACACCAACCTTGTACGCGCTATATATACGCATGTATTTAAATCATTGACATTATCATTTCTTTGTGATATTGTTAGAAAGTTATAATTTATTTTGGAGGGAAAAATGTTAAAGGTTGCTAAATTTGGCGGTACTTCATTAGCTGATTCCGAGCAGTTCAAAAAAGTATATGCAATAGTTAAAAACAACGATGAAAGAAAATATGTGGTAGTTTCAGCCCCCGGCAAAAGATTCAAGGATGATAACAAGATTACAGATTTATTGTATCTTGCGTATGCACATATAAAATACTCAGTACCCTATGATCCTGTTTTAAGGATTATAGAAGACAGATTCAAACTGATTAAGAATGAGCTAAATTTAAATATAGATTTAGACTATGAGTTTAAAACCATAAGAGAAGCCCTAAACAATAAATGCGATGAAGACTATATTGTAAGCAGGGGAGAATATTTATGTGCATTGTTGATGGCCGATTACCAAGAATGTGATTTCGTTGATGCCAAGGATGTTATATTTTTTAATTACGACGGTACGGTAGACGAGGAAAAAACTCATAGTAAACTTACAGAAATACTTGGTAAAAGTAATAAGGCAATTATACCCGGCTTTTACGGCTCATATCCTGACGGAAGTATAAAGACATTTTCAAGAGGAGGCTCTGACATTACGGGCTCAATAGTTTCAAGTGTTATGGGAGCTGATATATATGAAAATTGGACGGATGTATCCGGATTTCTAATTGCTGACCCTCGAATTGTAAATGCTCCTAAGCAAATAAAGAAAATAACATATCAGGAATTAAGGGAATTGTCATATATGGGAGCATCGGTTCTCCATGAGGAAGCTGTTTTTCCGGTGAGACAAGCAGGTATTCCTATTAATATTAAAAATACCAATGAACCTGAAAATCCCGGAACCTTAATAATCAGAGATGATCAAGCAGGAGAAGATTATGCAAACGGACATATTATTACGGGAATTGCAGGAAGGAAAGATTTTTCATTTTTCCATATTCACAAGGAGCACATGGCACATGAGGTGGGTATTGTAAAGAAAGCCTTGGAAGTGTTTGAAGAAAGAGGTATAAGCATTGACCATATTCCATCAGGCATCGACAGCTTTACAATCGTACTTCCTTCAGAATCCGTTGAAAAAGTCAGCCACCAAATTGTAGAAGAATTAAAGAAAAAGTGCAAAACAGAAAATGTACAAGTTCTAAAAAACCTTAGCCTTATAACCACAGTCGGAATCAAAATGGCGTACCGGCCGGGTATTTCAGCTAAATTGTTTACTGCCTTAGGAAACAAAAATATCAATATACGCATGATTAACCAGGGCTCAAGCGAAATAAATATTATTGTTGCAGTGGAAGACAAAGATTTTGAAGAAGCTATAAGGGCAATATACGATGCATTCATAAAATAGGCTATTTGGAACATGTATGGGGACACACCTCTATATAGAGGTGTGTCCCTTTCCTATTTAAGCTGTGTCATACTTTTTTACTATTTTATATATCCGCCAAACATATTTTTTATTTCATTCACTGTTATGAATGCTTCAGGATTATGCTCTTTTATTAATCTCGTAGCCTCAGGAATTTTCTTTCTTTTCAACTGAATAAACAAAAGGTTTTTAATACTATCGTTTTTACCTTTTCCTTCAATTATTGTAACACCATATCCTTGTTCCCTCAAAATATCTGCAAGAATTTCTCCGTCTTTATGGTTTACCACAACTTGTATTGAAGATAAACCTACGGCAATTTTTGATTCTATAGTAACTCCAAAGAAATTACCTAAAGAAAATGCTATTGCGTAAATAAATACCTTTATTGGATCTTCGGTAATATTGTGTAAAACAGAGCTTACAACAACAAGCCAAATCA
>ENA-UOOK01002257-UOOK01002257.1-fermentation-metagenome-genome-assembly--contig:-NODE-2257-length-24044-cov-6.599483_pt1 | contig 24044 bp, 27 predicted proteins | sample MGYA00245777_ERZ724023 | MGnify/ENA primary metagenome ERZ724023 (study PRJEB28704, sample SAMN03018312) | fermentation metagenome | biome: anthropogenic terrestrial biome; feature: soil; material...
GATTGCACATGGACTTTTAGGAATCAGCAACAATCCGGTCGTCATTCTGCTCATTATGAACTTCATCCTTCTGATTGTCGGTACCTTCATGGATCCGACTCCGGCAGTTCTGATCTTTACCCCAATCTTCCTCCCCATCGTACAGGGCTGGGGCATGAGTGTGGTTCATTTCGGACTGATGATGGTTATGAACCTTTGTGTCGGCACGATCACTCCGCCGGTTGGTGCAATCCTGTTTGCAGGCTGCAAGATCGGCAATGTCAAGATTGAACAGGTTATCCGTCTGCTGCTGCCGTTCTTTGCGGTCGTCGTGATCACACTGATGATGGTCACCTTTATTCCGGGATTATCTCTGACAATCCCCTCTGCACTCGGTCTGATCGCGTAATCTCTTTTTGGAAAGGAACAGTATCATGGAACAAAATCCTAAAATTATCATTTGTGACTGTGATCACAACAATGTCGATATGGAAAAATCTGTTTTCGATAAGGCCCACTGCGGTTTTAAATGGCTGCACTGCCACACCGAAGACGAAGTGATTAAAGAATGTCAGGGTGCCGTATGTTTTCTAAACCAATACGCACCTATGAATGAAAAAGTTTTTAAAGGCGTTCCGTCGCTAAAGATGATCGTGCGTTACGGCGTCGGCGTTGATAATGTCAACTTGGAAGACGCCGACAAATACGGTGTTCAAATCTGCAACGTGCCGGATTACGGCATGAATGAAGTTGCCGATCACGCACTGACCTTGATGCTCGCCTGTGTACGCAAAGCATGGCTTCTCGGCAACCGTACGAAGGAAGGTGCCTGGAATTATGCAGAATCCATTCCGGTACACCGTCTCTCAACATTAACAGTCGGCATCGTCGGCACCGGCCGGATCGGCTCTGAATTTGCCAAACGAGTAAAAGCTCTGGGCTGCAGGATCATTGCTTTTGACCCTAATTATAAGAGCCTCAGCCGTCATTTTCCGCAGGATATTACTTACTGTGCTTCTCTCGATGAACTCTTAAAACAGTCCGACGTTATCTCGATGCACTGCTCGTTAAATGCCGGGAATCACCACATGATGAACAAAGAAGCATTTGGGAAAATGAAAGACGGTTCCTACTTTATCAATGTCTCCCGCGGAGGGCTTGTGGATGAAGATGCGCTAAACGAAGCGCTCTCTTCCAAAAAACTCGCCGGCGCCGGAATCGACGTTGTCAATCAGGAACCGCTCGATCACAATAGTCCGCTCTTTAAACATCCGAATCTGATTATCACCCCCCATATGGCATGGTATTCAGAAGAGGCTGCTCTGGAGCTTAAACGCAAATGCGCCGAAGAGGCCGTTCGCTTCTTAAACGGAGAGCCGGTTCGTTATCCGATCAATCACATTTAAGTATCTCTCTCGAAAGGAGTACACGTTCTAAAATGAAAGCAATCGTTTATGAAGGAGCCAATACCATTAGCGTCCGCGATGTACCAAAACCTCAGCCCCGCGAAGGTTGGGCACTTATAAAAGTTTCGCACGCAGGAATCTGCGGCACCGATCAAAATATTTATCACGGCACCCATCCCCGTGCAAAAGCACCGCTGATTATGGGTCATGAATTTTCCGGCACGCTCGAAAGCGATGACGTACCCGGAATCAAAAAAGGAACACGGGTCACCGTTTATCCGCTGCTTTCCTGCGGCAAATGTGAGCCCTGTAAGACCGGCAATATGCATGTCTGCAACACACTGGGGCTTGTTGGAATTGACTGTAACGGCGGCTTTGCCGAATATGTAGAAGTTCCGAAAGAAAGTATTATTCCTCTTTCCGATAAAGTTTCCAATAAGATGGGTGCCTTTGTGGAACCGGTCGCTGTCTGTGTTCATGCTTTGCGTGAACGGGATTTCCGCCCCGGAGACAACGCTCTCGTCTTTGGCTGCGGTACTATCGGTCTTGCTACCGCTATGACCCTGCGCGTTTTCGGTGCCTCTTCCATTCTGATGATGGAAACCGATTCTCTGCGCGCCGAGTACGCCCGCTCCATGGGATTCGAAGTGGTCGATCCGACAAAGCTTCCGAAAGACATGGAAGCTTACTGTAAAGACCGCACCGATGGAAACGGTTTTGACTGGGTAATCGACTGTGCAGGTGTGCAGCCGGTCGCAAGTCTCCTTCTTGATGCAGTAAAAGTACGCGGCACCGTTTTGATTATCGCCGCTTACGCAAAGCCTGCCACTTTGCCGCTTATTAAAGGCATGTTTAAAGAGACAAACATTCAGTTCACACGGGTTTACCGCAAAAAAGATTTCGCCATTGCGGCAAAGATCGTAGCGGAAGATCCCGGGTTTGAAAAAATCATCACTCATGTTCTTCCGGTAAGCGAGGCACAAAAAGGGTTTGACCTCGTTACCACCAAGGGCAGCGGTGCGATTAAAGTAATGTTCTGTTTTGACTAAGTGGAGGCTATCATGAAAAATATGTTTGATTTGGGCGGCAAATCTGCTCTGGTTACCGGTGGTACCAGGGGATTGGGCCGCGGCATGGCGGAAGGCCTTGCCGAAGCAGGTGCAAAAGTCGTAATTGTCGGCTCTTCCGCAGGCGTTTTGAAAACTGCCGAAGAACTGCGTGCAAAAGGACTTGACGTTGCAGGAATCCGTGCGGATTTAGGTCAGCGCGACAAAATTCCCTCCATGTTCCAAGAAGCATTAAAAATGCTCGGCGGTAAAATTGATATTCTTTTAAACGACGCCGGTGTTCAGCGCAGAAATCACTGTGAAGACTTTACCTTGGAAGACTGGGATACTGTTATCAATGTCAATCTGAACGCTGTCTTTGTGCTCTGTCAGCTAGCAGGGCGTGAAATGCTCAAACAGGGCAGCGGAAAAATCATTAATATGGCTTCTATGCTGAGTTTCTTCGGCGGATTTACCGTTCCAGCCTATGCTGCCAGCAAGGGCGCTGTTGCTCAGCTGACAAAAGCGCTTTCCAATGAATGGGCAGGCAAAAATATTCAGGTAAATGCCATTGCTCCCGGTTATATGGCAACCGAAATGAATACTGCCCTCATTAATGACAACGGCCGCAATACTGAAATTCTTGCTCGAATCCCGGCCGGCCGCTGGGGCACCCCCGAGGATATGAAGGGTCTTGCGGTATTCTTAGCAAGCGACGCCTCCAATTATTTGAGCGGCGCCGTGATTCCGCTGGACGGCGGCTATCTGGCAAAATAAGGAGGACTTTAAATGGAAGCGAAAGATTTCAATTTTGAAATGGCACATATCGGCATCAATCAGGAAAATGCCGAAGAAGCAAAAAAAACAGCTGCTCTTTTAAACGCTCTTTTTGGATTTCCCACAAGGGAAACAGACGGCTCTATCTTTGTCAATGAGCAGTTTGAAGTGATGAAGTCCCCCTTCCTCGGGAAGCTTGGACACATCGCGATCCGCACGGATGACCCGGAAAAAGCGCGCAAGTATCTCGAAGAAAAGGGCATCAAATTTAACGAAAGCAGCGCGAACTACGGCCCCGGCGGCAAGCTCAATACCATCTATTTTGCAGAGGATATTGCCGGATTTGCCTTTCATCTCGTTCGCAGAAAATAATTGACCAAGGAGGTTATTTATGATGGATATTCGTTACAGCACAAATCCGCGCGACGTCAAACGCTATACAACCGACGAACTGCGGAATGAATTTTTGATTCAAAATCTTTATGTACCGGATCAGGTCACCGCTACTTATTCCCACGTTGACCGCATGGTCGTCCTGGGGATCTACCCTGTCAATCAGAAAGTCTCCATTGATCAGGGCATCGATATTTGGAAAAATTTCGGCACCCATTATTTTCTGGAGCGCCGTGAAGCCGGTGTCTTTAATTTGGGCGGCAAAGGCTCGATCACTGCCGACGGCAAAAACTATCCCATGGGATTTGAGGATTGCCTCTACATCACTATGGGGACAAAAGAAGTAACCTTCCAGAGCGCTGATTCGAAAGATCCCGCAAGATTTTATCTGGTTTCCGCTCCGGCACATAAGCCCTGCAAAACAACTTTTATTTCTTTCGAGCAGGCGAATAAGCGCCCCTGCGGCAGTGAAGGAACTGCCAACAAGCGCGTTATTAATCAGTTTATTCATCCCGATATTCTGGAAACCTGCCAGCTTTCGATGGGTCTTACCCAGTTAGCGCCCGGCAGCGTTTGGAACACTATGCCCGCCCATACACATGAGCGCCGCATGGAGGTTTATACCTATTTTAACATTCCAAAAGACAATGTCGTTTTTCACATGATGGGACAGCCGCAGGAAACCCGCCATATCGTCATGCAGAATTATGATGCTGTGATCTCTCCCGCATGGTCGATTCACGCTGGCTGTGGAACCTCTAATTATACCTTTATTTGGGCAATGGGCGGCGAAAACAAAGCGTTCGATGATATGGATGATGTTGCGATTCCAGATATGCGATAAATTTTCTGATAAAAAGAACGAAGCGATTTCCTGCAATTTAAAGCAGTCATTTCATTTTTGGGATTCTGCTTGTGAGGTGTTTTCATCGAATGAACAAAAAAATTCTGACTTCTGGGGAGCCAATGGGGCTTTTTATCGCCGAGGAAGAAGCGCTCCTTGAAGATGTCAGGCATTTTTCCACATCGGTCGCCGGTGCGGAATTTAACGTAGCCGTAGGTCTTACCAGATTAGGGCATACCGTTGGTTATCTTACAAAGCTCGGCCGTGATCCCTTTGGCCGCCAGATTATTAAAGTCATGAATCAGAATGGCATTGATACCTCTCTGACAGTAACTTCGGACGATCATGCTACCGGGTTTATGCTCAAAAGCAAGACCATCCACGGCGATCCGGATATTTATTATTACCGCAAAAACTCAGCGGCTTCCACTATCTGCCCTGACGACGTAAAAGGACTCGACTTAAAAGCGTGGGATGCAATCCATTTGACCGGCATTCTCCCGGCAATCTCGGAATCTGCCCACCAAACGACGCTTTGCCTCATGAAAAAAGCAAAAGAAGCCGGTATCCCGATCTTTTTCGACCCGAATCTGCGTGAGCAGCTATGGAAAGACCGTGAAACAATGGTGCAAAGCATTAATTGTCTTGCTTCCATGGCAGACTATGTGATGCCGGGAGAGAATGAAGGAAAAATCCTTTGTGGCAGTGATGATCCTGCAAAAATCGGAGATTTTTATCTTCAAAACGGCGCAAAAACAGTAATTGTCAAGACCGGCTCAGATGGAGCGTGGGCGATCACAAAAGATCAAAAGCTTCATGTTCCGGCCTATGTGCCGAAAAAGATTGTGGATACAGTCGGCGCAGGAGACGGTTTCGCGGCCGGCGTCATCAGTGCTGTTTTAGAGGAGCTTCCTCTCGAAAAAGCCATTTTGCGCGGCAATGCCATTGGCGTGATTCAAATTATGAACGTCAGCGACAATGAAGGACTTCCCACCCGGGAAGAACTCAGCCGTTTTATGGCGGAAAATCAACCTAAAAGCTACTGAAAGGAGATTGTTCCCAAATGAACATGTATGAAACTCTGCAAAAGGTGGGAATCGTCCCCGTTGTCAAGATCGATACGGCGGCCCATGCAGTCCCGCTCGCTAAAGCGCTCAAAAGCGGTGGACTCCCCGCCGCAGAGATCACTTTTCGCAGCGAAGCCGCCGAAGAGTCTATTCGTGCGATTTCTAAAGAAGTTCCCGATCTGTTTCTCTGTGCCGGAACCGTCCTAAATCCCTCCCTTGCACGGCAGGCGGTGGACGCCGGCGCAAAAGCAATTATCAGCCCGGGCACAAATCTTGAGACCGTTCGCTGGTGCAAGGAAAAAAACATTCCGATAATTCCGGGGTGTGCCACTCCTTCCGAAGTAGAAGCCTGTATGCGTGAAGGTTTGGACCTTGTAAAACTATTTCCCTCAGAAGTTGTAGGCGGGGTAGCAATGCTCAAAGCGCTCTCCGGTCCCTATGTTTCTATGCGCTTTATGCCGACAGGCGGCGTAAAGCCTAATAATGTGAAAGACTATCTGTCCCAGAAAAATGTATTGGCCTGCGGCGGAACATGGATTGTTCCGAGCGATCTCTTAAAAGCCGGAAATTTTGAAGAGATCGAACGACTTGCAAAAGAAGCTGCAGCGCTGCGGGACGAAGTCCGATAAAACTGCGATTTTCTTTTTTCCTCCTTAAAAAATAAAATCAAAACAGAAAAAACAGTCATTTTTAATGGCTGTTTTTTCTGTTTTAGAAATTATTATTTAAAAAACTATAAATTTGTTTAATTTATCCTTTGAGAAATTCGTTGAGATCCGTTATAATGTATATATAGGAATTTATTTTTTCGTGCAAAATAACATTTGTCATTGATTCATTAAAGGAGATAGATTATTTCATGCAGCAATTTCAAAAAGGAGATCCTGTCGTTTATGGAAATAACGGTGTTTGTTTAATTGAGGGGATTGAAAAGCTTCGGTATTCGTCTTCCTCTCCGGCACAGTCCTACTATATTCTGAATCCGGTCGATCATTCTTCAAAGATCTTTCTTCCGATTAAAAATGAAGATCTGACCAAAAAGATTCGCCCGATCATTAAGAGGCAGGAAATTGAAGATATTTTGACCGGAGCTACCGGTGAAAAGATAGACTGGATTGAAGACAAAAATGAGCGAAATGCCTGTTTTTCTAAAATCATCCGTGAATGTATTCCCCAAAAACTGATCTGCATGGTGCGGTGTATTTTCCTGCGAAAACGGAACCTTCAGAAGGATGGAAAAAAGATTTCTTCTACAGACGAAACAGTTTTAAAATCTGCGGAGAAACTGATTCGGGAAGAAATTTCTTATTCTCTTGAGATTGCTCCCGAAAAAGTGGATTCTTATATCCGCTCCGTCGTCAACGCTTAATTTCATTATAAAATAAATAAAAACAGAAAGTCTGCAGAAAATTTCTGTAGGCTTTCCTTTTTTCATTTTTTTGTTTGTGCTATAATTCGATTATCGTTAAAAAGGGGTGGGGTTCTTTGAAAATCGCAATCGTTACAGGAGCCTCCAGCGGGCTCGGAAAAGAATTTGTAAAAATCTTAGACAGAAAAGAATGTTTAAACGAAATCTGGGTAATTGCCCGGCGGGAAAATCTTTTGCAGGAACTGCAGATCGGCTGCAGCACTCCCCTGCGAATTTTGCCTCTTGATCTAACGCAGAAGGAATCTGTCCAAAAAGTCACTGCCCTTCTGAAAAAGGAAAATCCCGAGGTGAAATTTTTGATTAACGCCGCCGGCATGGGAAAAATCGGAAGCTATCGTGAGATTTCTCTCGAAGACTGTGAAACTATGATCGATCTTAATTGCCGTGCTGCTGTCTCGATGACACAGAGCGTTCTTCCGTTTATGAAAAAAGGCAGCCATATTCTTGAGATTTGTTCCACTGCAGCGTTTCAGCCATTTCCTTATCTCAACGTGTATGCTGCCAGCAAAGCCTTTTTATACCGTTACAGCCGTGCTCTGCGCGTTGAGCTTTTTTCCCGCAAAATCTCTGTGACGGCCATCTGCCCTTATTGGGTAAAGGATACCGAATTTATCTGCACTGCAAAAAGGACGCAGAACAGCTCTTATATTCACAGTTTTCCGCTGGCTTCCAGGGAAAAGACCGTTGTCAAATGGGCATTTCAGGATGCAAAGCTTGGTTTTGCGGTCTCTACTCCCAGCCCGATCTGCTTTCTGCACCGAATTACTGCAAAATTCATTCCGCATGAACTGATGATGGGAATGTGGTCTTTGATTCGCAGGATCTGATTTTTTAAAACCACTTTTTCTTCTTGAAAATCCAGCCGCAAATTCCACAGACCACGATACTCAGAACAATCACATAAGGGTATCCATAGGTCCAACCGTATTCCGGCATTTTCACATTCATTCCGAACCAGCCAACAATCAATGTCAGCGGAAGGAACACCGCCGTGAGAACAGTGAAAACTTTCATGATCTGGTTTTGCTCGATATCAATTTTTGACTGATATGCTTCTCTCGTCTGGGTCAAAAATTCACGCAGATCGAGTACAAACTTTTTGAGAGATTCTATTCTTTTGCTTAAAACATCAAAACGATGGCTGCTCTCTTTTGGGATAATCCCATTTTCATTTTCCGCCAGACGGTCAATGATGGTTTGCATCTGCTCATAATATCTTTTTATCTTCAAAAGTTCCCTGCGCATTTCGATAATGCGGGAAACCGCTCCTTCTACCGGCTTTTGTGTTTCTAAAAGCCCTGTTTCCAGTTCACTGATAGAATTTTCAAAACGCTGAAGCGTATCTAGGTCATCGGCGGTGAGCTGAAAAAAGAGTTCTGAAAGCTGGTAAAAAGGGTCCCATTCCTGCGGCATCTCTTTTAAAATTGAAATACACCGGGTACTTTCCCCTAAATAGATCAATCTTTCTTGGCTGCAATAAAAATGCTGTCTTTCTTCGTCCTTTTTGGAATTTTTTACATCCCGCCAGAAAAAGGTAAGATAATAAGCATTATCCGGAAGTAATGCACAAATATGTCTTGCTGAATGAATACGTTGCTGCAGTTCTTCTCCGATATAAGGTTTTAAAGCTTCCGGATTTCCGGATTTAAAAATCGTTATCATGAATTTTTATCTTCCTTTTTCCAAAATTAGAAAAGTCCCGCTGGAATTTTTAAATTTTTCTGTGGAACACGACTCCAGTCAAAATGTGCCGCCAATTCTTCTGCAGAGATTGCTTTCGGCTCTTTTAACTGGCCTGCCAGATATGCAAGCCGTCCCAGAATCTCTGGGGCGGTATATTTTTTGCGCAAAGTTTCGAGATTTACGTCATGGTCTCTCTTAGAGAGTCGCTTTCCGTCGGAGGAAAGTAACACCGGAATGTGATAAAAACGCGGCACAGGTGCTTTTAAAAGCCGATAGAGATAGATCTGCGGTGCAGTGGAAGAAAGAAGGTCTTGTCCCCGCACAACTTCCGTTACTTTCATGCGAATGTCATCCACTACCACCGCAAGCTGATAAGCAAAGCCCCCGTCAGAACGCCGTATAACGAAATCGCCAAACTCCCGGGCAGGATTCTCGCGGCATTCTCCAAGGCAGCCGTCTTCAAACGAAAATTTCTCATCCGGCACTTCAATTCGATAAGCTGGTGAATGTTTTTTCATTTGTTGATCAATTTCTTCCTGTGAAAGTGCTTTGCAGCGACCATCATAAACGACACGGCCATCTGAAAGATGGGGAGCGTTTGCACCATGAAGCTGTGAGCGCGTACAAAAGCAAGGATAAATTTTTGCACTTTGTTTGAGCTTTAAAAATACTTTGCGATAGATATTTTCGCATTCGCTTTGAAAATACGGCGCATATCTTCCGCCTTTTGTTCCGCCTTCAGAAAAAGAAAGGCCCAACCATAAAAGGTCCTCTTCCAGTTGTTCCGCAAAGTTTCGGCTGGTCCGCTCCGGGTCCAGATCTTCCTGCCGAAGCACCCAAATTCCGTTTTTAGAGCGAATGGAAAGCCAACTTAAAAGTGCGCAGAAGAGATTTCCCAAATGCATTCTTCCGCTCGGCGTTGGCGCAAATCTTCCCCGCAAAATAAGATTTTCTGTTGAATCCAAATTCAACCCTTCTTTACCCGAGGTTCACCAAATAATCTACCCATTTCTGGCAATATTCCATATTGGGGTGGATCCCATCCGTGCTGGCATCGTCCGGCAAAGCCCCTTCGGAATTTTTAACGGCAGATGCAACATCAGTAAAGGTGGATCCTGTATCTTTTGCGATTTCTTTTAGCTCCTCATTGGCGCTGTCTACTGCGGAATTGGTAAGATTCCGTCCATCCGAATCATCACTGACTGCTTTCGTCACCGGAAAAAGGGAAGTCAGATAGATTTTTGCATTTGGCTGGTATTCTTTGACCTTTTGGATCAAAGTTTTATATTCTGAAATAAAGGTATCGCGGCTGGACCAACCAAGTTCATTCTCTCCAAAGACCAGATAGATTCGGTCATAATTTTTTCCGTTATTAAGTTCATCTACAACCGGAATATTATGTCCTACCATCGTCTCATCCATCGCTGTAGAAACATTCAGTCCTTTTTTAAAAAAGCAATCTCCGTTTCCAACCAATCCATATGTATTGAGATCTTCCAGCAAAGAATTTCCTAAAAAGGCTGCATGGTCAAAAATGTTACTGCTGTCGGAATCTATCATCGAATCAGAAGGCTGCGAAACAGGTTCCACCGACTGCGAAGATACTACATCCGCTTTTTGAGGGGATGCATTGCCTTGATGGCACGCTTTTGTAAAAAGCAGAATGAGAAGCAGTAAAATTAAAACGCATATTATAACGATTAAAACTCTTCTTTTTAAAATTTTTCTGCGGTATTTTTCTTTTGCCGCTGATTTTTTTCTATGATGGATCACTTGTTCCGCTTTATTTTGATAATTGAATTCTGAAGATTCATTTTCCCATTTTTCCGGCTTTTCTATCGGTTTAAAATCATATTTTTCTTCAAAATCTTTTTCGTCCTGCTGCAAAACTTTTTTCCAAGACTCGTTTTCATCTTGTTTCTCCGAATTTTCATTTTCAGCGGGCATCGCTTTTGCTTTTCGAGCCTGTTCTTCTGAATTTTTTTTCTCCTCGTCCATAAAAAAATGCCTCCTGTTTTTTATCCCGCTTTTATCTTATTTTAATATTTCTAAATCAAAAATTCTCTTCTAACCGAAACGTTGGATTTTGTCTCAAAACTTCAAAAGGAATCAACGGCTGCGGAACTTCTGGAAATGGCCCTATCTGATATCTCATCACTGCTAAATCACGAAAAGCGCCATCTTTGTAAGCAATTTTTTTCTGCATGGATTCTCTTTGAAAACCAAATTTCAAATGAAAATTCTCACTTTCGGGATTTGGACTCGTAATAAAAGCATACGCAAGAAGAACTCCCTGCTCTTTGAGAATACACATTAAACTGCTATAAAGCCTATCCCCTGCTTTTTGATGCTTTGCCTCATCCGCAAGATAAATACTGGATTCGACTGCCCAGTCATAAGCTTTTCGTTCCCGATAGCGATGCGCATAGGCATATCCTAAAACCTTTCCGTTTTCTTCTAAAACAATCCACGGATAATCTTTCTGGGTCTCTTTCATTCGACGACAGAATTCCGCTGCATCCGGCGCCTCTGTTTCAAAAGAAACCACACTTTTTTCCACATATGGCCGATAAATTTCTGCAAATTTCGGCGCATCTTCAACCCTTGCAATTCGGATCATTTGTTTTCTCTTTTCTCAAAAGATTGATAGATTTTTATTTATTATAATCTATCTTTCGACAAAAATCTACTTTTCAAGTATCATTTTATAAAAAGAAAAAAGCAGAGATAAACCCTGCTTTTTCGATATCAAGAATTACTTTTACAATATTTTTTCTACCTGTTCTTTTAGTTCCAATTTTTCTTTTCGGTGAATTTCATCGAGAGCATCTTTCACGGAATCTACATGATCAAGTTCAAACATTGAAATGATCTGCCGAACAATAGCCGGATCACAATCCGACTCTGGAACGGGACAAGTTGTTTTGCTCTCTGTTTGATAGAAATCAAAAATTTGATGAATTTTTTCCTCTAAAGGTTTTATTCTTTCTTGCTCATTCTCGATTTTTTTCTCCCATTCAACCAGGGATTTTTTAAATACCAGTCGTTCAACCAACGCAAAAATAAGTTTTGTTAAAACAAAAATGCCAAGAATTCCAATTCCACCCCATGTAAACACATTATTGCATTTGAGTGGTGTAAAGTTTTGCTCAACATCATTAAGAACCGTCGAAATCCATGGAGCCAAAAATAAAATCAACAGCAAATAAACAGAGACACAAAACATCCAGAAATATTTTTTCGGAATATTTTTTATATATTGTCTCTTCTCTTGCAAAATTGAAAGACTTTCTTGTTCTTTCCGCATTTTTGAAAAAATCTCTTCATGGGAAGAAAAATATTTTTCCGCATTTTTGAGTTGCTGAATGACTTCCTGCCGTTGCATATTTTAGAGCCTCCCAGTGTTTTATCCCGATATTCTCTCTAAATTTTTTTATCTTTCAAAAGTGTAAGCACTCTCAATATCAGAATCTGTGTTTTTGCATCTGGGATTTTCCCTTGTTCCACCATTTTTTCTGCTTTTCCCAGCGGAATCCGTTCTACCTCCAAAAATTCATCTTCATCCAGATCCTGCTTTCCAGTGGAATCAATCCGACAGGCATAAAGATGAAGCCTTTCATTTGTATACCCGGGAGAGGGAAAAATCTCTCCCAATTCAAGATATTGTTTTCCTTCAGAGCCGGTCTCTTCCCGAAGCTCACGCTTGACCGCCTCGAAAGGATCTTCTCCCGGCTCCAATTTTCCAGCAGGTGCTTCTAAAACCACTTGTCGATATGGATAGCGAAACTGTCTTACAAACAGCATTTCATTTTTTGGGGTCAGCGCAGCAACACTAACTCCGCCAGGGTGATCCACACATTCTCGCTTTACTGTCCTACCGTTCTCTAAAACAACGGTATCAACGTGCATTTTCAGAATGTGCCCTTCGTAAAGAATTTTCTCTTCTTTGGTAGTTTCCTTCAATTTCATCCCACGGCCGCTCCTTTTCCAGCATAATGATAGGAAAAGTTTGGATCTATCTGATAAATTTTTTCATAGAGTGCTTTCGTTTTATTTTTATAATACGAAAGTGTACGGCTGGAATATTCCAGATTAGCCATATTTCCCATACTAGAAGTCTGCATTTGAATCTGAGAAAGATCCTGACTCTTTTGATTGACCCAGTCTTCCTGTCCTTTCTTAACAGCTTCTTTATCGTTTGGGGAAGATTTTTCGAGCAGAGAATCATAGGCAGCGGTTTCTTCATTGAGCCAAATTTCCGAATAGCGGTCTGCCAGTGCGACCATATCCACCATACTCAATGCTTTTTTGCTGTCAGCTTGATAATCCGCATCGATTGGATTTTGCGAAAACTTCTGCTCAAACGGACTAAGTGCTTCAGAAGAAGCATTGCTTCTTACGGTTTCGCCTTCACTTAAAACAGTTGAAACTGTACTCTGTGTCGACGATGTCGTTTGAGCGGCATCGGAAGAGATCGTTTTTACGGCCTCCCCGCAGCCCGAAAGGGATACACACAAAACGCAGCCTAAGAAAAGTACAAAAAGTCTTTCTTTCAATTTCATTTTATTCTTCCTTCTCGGAGTTCTCTTCTGGAGAATCAGCGTCATCTTGGGGTAATTCGTCGATTTCTTCATCCTCTTCATGAGCAGTTCTTGCGATTGTAACGACTTTGCTTTCGTTGATCAAACGCATCAAACGGACTCCTTTACTAGGTCTTGCACAAATTCGAATACTCTCCGCTGGAATTCGAATAATAATTCCATCAGAAGCAATCAAAATAATATCATCATGCAGATCGACTGTTTTAATTGCGGCAACACAACCGTAATCATTAATATGATAGTTGGTAAGCCCTTTTCCGCCTCTTGTCTGAATTCGATAATCGTCGATAGGAGAAAGCCGTCCGAATCCGGTCTCGCTCACTGTAAGGATATAAGCATCTTCCCTAAGCGTACTCATTCCAATTACATAGTCGCTCTCTTTCAGATTGATTGCCTTGACCCCGCGGGCAGTTCTCCCCATCGGACGCACATCATTTTCATTAAATCGAATCGCCATACCAAGGTACGTTCCGACCAAAAGATCACTGTCTCCATCCGTTGAGCGCACCCATGAAAGTTCATCGCCATCCTCAAGAGTCAATGCAATTAAGCCGCCTTTTCTTGCGGTATCAAAAGCAGAAAGCTCTGTCCTTTTAATGATTCCGTTTTTTGTCACCATGCAAAGATATTTGCCAAAATCGAACGATGGTACTCGAATCATTGAGGTAACACGTTCGTCCTGTGTAATCGGCAGCAAATTTGCAATATTAACGCCTTTTCCTGTACGGCTGCCTTCCGGAATCTCATAGCATTTTAGTCGATAGACTTTGCCGAAATTTGTAAAGAACAACACATAGTCGTGACTGCCGCAGACAAACATTTCGGTAGCAACGTCCTCTTCCCGACGGGTCATGCCACTGATTCCACGACCGCCGCGATTTTGGATATGATAGGTATCCGTAGCAAGACGTTTTACATACCCAAACTGAGTCATGGTCAAAACGCATTCTTCCTTCGGAATCAGGTCTTCAATATCCACTTCTCCAGAAACCGCCACAATTTCCGTTTTGCGTTCATCGGCATACTTTTGTTTAATTTTGAGTGCTTCTTCTTTTACGATTGAGCTGACACGCTCATCGTGCGCTAAAATATCATTCAGATCTTTGACCTTTACTTCAATCGCAGAAAGTTCTTCTTCCAGTTTTTGCCGTTCCAAACCGGTCAATGCACCCAAAGGCATCTGCACAATCGCCTGTGTTTGAATATCATCCAAGCCAAATCGTTCGGTCATTCTTGCGCGGGCGGTAGAACGGTCTTTGCTGGAACGAATAATGGAGATGATCTCGTCAATATTATCAACCGCAATTTTGAGACCTTCCAAAATATGAGCTCTTGCCATCGCTTTTTCAAGCTCATATTTGGTTCTGCGAACAACGACTTCTTTCTGGAACTTAATATATTCTTCCAGAAGCTCTTTTAAAGTCAGACATTTCGGTTCTCCGTTGACGATTGCCAACATATTAACTCCAAATGTTGTCTGCATTTGGGTAAAGGAATAAAGCTGGTTCAAAACAATTTGCGGAGAAGCATCTCTTTTAACCGTGATCGTCATATGCATGCCGTTGCGGTCAGAATGATCCTCTACATTGGAGATTCCTTCGATTCTTTTATCTTTGACCAGATCTGCAATGGATTCAATGAGTCTTGCTTTATTGACCTGATAGGGAAGCTCTGTTACAACAATCGAAAATCTGTTGTTTTTTTCTTCTAAAATTTCCGCTCTTGCACGAACCATAATTCTGCCGCGGCCAGTTGCATAAGCTGCACGGATTCCAGATCTGCCCATAATAATACCGGCAGTTGGAAAATCGGGTCCCTTAATATACTGCATCAGGCCTTCCAGCTCAATTTCAGGATCATCGATCAACGCACACATGCCGTCGATCACTTCTCCCATGTTATGAGGCGGAATGTTGGTCGCCATACCAACAGCAATTCCGGTCGAACCGTTGACCAGAAGATTTGGAAAATGGCTGGGCAAAACTGTTGGTTCTTTTCGGCTATCATCATAGTTCGGACGAAAATCAACGGTATCTTTATCAATATCCTGCAGCATTTCTACTGCAACTTTGCTCATTCTAGCTTCCGTATAACGATAGGCAGCCGGTGGATCTCCATCAACAGAACCGAAGTTTCCGTGTCCATCCACCAACATATAACGCATAGAAAAGTCCTGTGCCAGACGCACCAAAGCATCATAGACGGAAGCGTCGCCATGAGGATGATATTTTCCCAAAACGTCACCGACTGTTGCCGCACATTTTTTATAGGCTTTATCCGGTGTTAATCCTGCTTCATACATTGTATAGAGAATTCGACGATGAACCGGCTTCAATCCATCCCGCACATCTGGCAGGGCACGGCTGACGATTACCGACATAGAATAATCCAAAAAAGACTTTCGAATTTCCTTTTCCAGATCAACCGGTATAATATTTTGTTTCTGCTGCTCTAAATCATCCATCAACGGATACCCTCCTATTATTCACTCTCTAAATAAACTTTTTCGATCTGATTCCACTCTTGCTCAGTAAAAGCCCTGCGGGGGACGAACCGAGACTCTTGTCGCCCGGTAAATAAAATCAAGACTTTATTATTTGCCCAGAAAAAGCTGAATAAATTTTTTGGAATATTTCCCCGATAACGGTCTGTCTCAATCAAAATAGATTTTTCTGAAAAAGTCATCCGACAGGCAAATATCTGATCTTTATGAAGATCGTACCATTCCATTGCATGTTTTTTTACCCAGTAAAGGACAAAATTTTTGAGAAACCATGAAACAATCGCTCCCTGACCTGTAAGGCAGAGTCCAGCTCTATAATCTGCCCAATCCTGCGCAGTGGGGCGATAGCTCACAGTAATCTTCAAAATTTTTCCCCCTTTATTTCTTGTCGATCTTATTTTTAAAATAACGCGGACCAAATGCCTGTCTCAGGCACTGTCTGACTTTTATAAATTCTTGTTTTGTCATTTCTTTTTTGCAAAGGATTAAAAGGCCTCGTTCCATCCCGCCGGAAAGAATAAAATATTGATCATCTTCCACACATTTTTCAAAATCCGACCAATACTCACAGACTTCTTCATAATCATTCTGAAAGAAAATTCCCTCAAAATAGAAAAAATATTGCGTAGAAAGTCCCAATAATGCATTTTCCTGAAAAGTAGATTGTCCCCATTGTTCGATTTCTTTCGGCTTCAGCTTCCAAAAATAGAAACTTCCCATTAAAGCAAGCAGAATCAAAAGGCCTGGAATAAAAAAGGTGACCGACCAAAGACGATAAATTGGAATTCCGGCGGTCAAAATTACTGCAATCCCAAGCATTAAAAAAGAACTCAACTCTCGACGATGCCAAATAGAAAGATTATTTTCCCATCGCACAAAAGCCCTCCTGTAATCTTCATGGGAACAAGTCTGTCGGAGCACCAGAAGTGGGTCTCCTAAAAATCTCTTTGTCATTTATTTTTTGCGGGGTTTTGTTCCCGCTTTTACGATTTCATAAATTTTTTCAAAAGTCTCTTCATTACAGCAGTGTTTTGGAAGAATCACAATACTGCGTTTCACATAAATAATCAGCATTTCTTTATAAATCTCGCTTTGATACTGACCATTCATTTCCATAACAAAAGCATTATCTCTTGGTCCCATTTCGATCCGATCAGAATAAACTCTCATGCGAAATAAAAATTTATCATTCATCTTTTTTACATGGGACTTAATCATATAAACCTGAAAAGCAGTTGCAATCAAGATAATTCCAAGGCACATTAATGAAAGAAGATAATAATTGTTAATTCCACTGCTAATAGCTTTTATAAAATAATAGATAAACCCAATCCCGCCAATTGTACAAGCGACAATTGACATAATAAGATTTCCTCCCGAAAAATTGCTGTGAATCAGTGAATTGCTCATTTCTTCCTGATTGACCTCATAAGAAATATCAATGGTTGGAGGGTCTGTTTCTTCTACTTCTTCCTCTTGATTTTCCTGCTGTTTTGAAGATTCTTGTAATTCTAAATGATTTTCTTCGTTTTCTTCTTCATCATTCGAATTTTCATCCAGATCTTCATCTAGGTCATAATTTTTTTCTATTCTCTTTAAAACATCTTCTGCTGTTTCCACTTTTTTAGATTTTTCTGTGGAATCTTCCTGTGGGATTTTCTTTTCTTCCATTCGAAATATTCCCTCCTCTTTTAGATATCAAGATTTTGAACATATTTTGCATTCTGTTCAATAAATTCGCGGCGCGGTTCCACTTTATCTCCCATCAAAATTGTAAATGCCTCATCAGCGGCAGCAGCATCTTCTACTTCTACCCTCAGCATGATACGGGTTTCAGGATTCATCGTAGTATCCCAAAGCTGCTCCGCATCCATCTCGCCCAAGCCTTTGTATCGCTGAATTTCAGTTTGGCCAAGCTGCTTCATATATTGATCACGTTCTTCATCAGAATAAGCGTAATAGTGCTGCTTATTTTTCGTAAGCTGATAGAGCGGCGGCTGAGCAAGATAAATATGTCCCTGTTCAACCAGCGGCTTCATAAAACGGAAAAAGAAGGTCAAAAGTAAGGTGCGGATATGAGAACCATCAACATCAGCATCTGCCATGATAATAATTTTTCCATATCTTAATTTTGAAAGATCAAATTCTTCTCCAATTCCAGTACCTAATGCAGTAACGACCGGCATCAGTTTTTCGTTGCCATAAACTTTATCAAGGCGTGCTTTTTCAACGTTCAGCATTTTGCCCCAAAGAGGCAGGATTGCCTGATATTTCCGATCCCGGCCACCCTTGGCAGAGCCACCGGCGGAGTCGCCTTCGACAATATAGATTTCAGTTTCTTCCGGATTTCGACTCTGACAATCTGCAAGTTTTCCAGGCAGAGAAGCACTTTCCAAAGCGGATTTTCTTCTGACGAGATCCCTTGCTTTTCTCGCAGCCTCTCTTGCACGGGAAGCAGCCATTGCTTTTTCAAAAATAGCCTTTGCAACATTTGGATGTTCTTCCAGATAAGTGGAAAGTTTATCGCTGACTAAATTATTAACAAGCGTTGCAATTTCGGTATTTCCAAGTCTTGCTTTTGTCTGGCTTTCAAATTGTGCATCTTTTATTTTCACGCTGATAATGACCGTCAAACCTTCACGGACGTCGTCGCCTTTTAGATTTTCGTCACTATCTTTCAAGATATTGTGCTTTCTCGCATAATCGTTCATCACACGGGTAAGTGCACGCTTAAAGCCTTCTTCATGAGTACCGCCATCCGTTGTATGAACATCGTTTACAAAAGAGAGCATCATTTCGTTATAGGAATCCGTATACTGCATTGCCACTTCGGCATTGGAATTTCCATCCGGTGCAGGAGCTGAAAAATGAATAATATCCGGATGAACCGGCTCTTTTTCTTTATTAAGAAACTTGACAAAGCTGGAAATACCGCCTTCATAGCAGAACTGATTTTCAATTTTATTTTCAGGATTTCTTTCATCTGTGAGAATAATATTAATTCCAGCATTTAAAAAAGCCTGTTCCCGCAGTCTTTTCTGCAGAACTTCATATTGATATTCGATTGTATCTTTAAAGATTTCAGGATCAGCCAGAAAACGAACCGTTGTACCGGTTTTATCTTTTGGACAATCCCCTTTTATACTCATATTTTCAACTATTTTGCCGCGTTCAAACCGTTCAAAATAAATTTTTCCTTTATGATAGACTTCTACTTCTAACCAGATAGAAAGCGCATTTACAACAGAAGCACCAACGCCGTGCAGACCACTTGCTACTTTATATCCGCCGCCGCCGAATTTGCCACCGGCATGCAACACGGTAAAGACGACCGTCAAAGCAGGCAAGCCCGTCTTTTTTTGAATTCCAACCGGAATACCACGACCATTATCTTTGACACAAATGATATTTCCCGGCTCGATGATAACATTGATCTGATCACAATATCCTGCCAGTGCCTCATCTACTGAGTTATCCACAATTTCATAAACAAGATGATGAAGTCCTCTTTCTCCGGTTGATCCAATATACATTCCCGGACGTTTCCGCACAGCTTCTAGACCTTCCAACACCTGAATCTGATTTTCATCATAAGCTTCTCGTGTCTGCGTTACTTGATTGATTTCCAATTCTGATCCTCCTATTCCTCGACTAAAAAGCATCCATTTATTCTTTTTGCGATACTTTTATAATTCTAATGAGAAAAATTCTGCATTCATAAACGGCGGCAACACAAAGAAAAGTAACAGTCGCCATCAAAATGAAATTCATTGTTGTCCATATCAATAAGCAATTCAGAAGACAAAGCAGAAGAAAAGCCAAAAGAAAATAGACGGTCATTTGCTTTTTATAAATCACAGTACATTTTTCTTTGCAATGTACGCAAAAAAAACTTTTTTCTCTTAAAAGTTTTTTTCTTTCCTTCATGGTAAATTCTGTTCCACAATAAGGACAAAATTTATGGTTCTTTTTTATCATCATTTTTCATGTACTCTCCATAAGGATTCTGCATCTGTCGACGAATTGTCTCATCCTGAAAAGCATGATCTACTTTCTGTCGATAATGACGAGGCAGATTAGGCTTTAATTTTATAGAATCTGCTTCTTCGATAGGACTCATTTGAATGGTTTGTTGCGATTCATTTTGTTTTTCTGGTTCCGGAAGAATAATCGAATCCATCTGTTTTGTAAATCCGGATTTTTCCTCCTCATTAAAATGAGACTGCTCTTTCTCATCAAAATAAAGTTGTTCCGGATTGACTGATTCCGAATGATAAGCTTTTCTATGCCGCTTAACAACTGGACGCTCGAGATGAATGGTAAAACTGCTCAGTAAAAAGAAAAGAAAGAATAAAAGAATAACGGAAAGAACAAGCCAAAATGTAATATGATTCAAGATCAACCCAAAAATAATAAAAAACAAAGCAGAGACAGCGATTGCAATCATTGCCAGAATACGTGTAAAAGACTCTACGATAATATTAGAAATTCCATTACAGGCTGTACAACGGTATTCGCCTTCTTTTTTTAATGTCCACGCCAGAAAAAAATTTAGTTTTTTTCCGCAGTATGGACATTTTGCCCGGTGTAAAGTTGCCATAAATTTTTTCTCCTTTTGATTGCTTTGAATATTTATCAACTTTATAAAATCTAATTATCTTTCATAGATTCCATTCTCTTTAGAAGAGTTGCCGAATTTAGCTGAGAAAGATAGATAACTTCTTCAAAATCAAATTTTTTATTTTTCTTTCTGCTGCACAGAACAAAGCTTTTTGGAAGTTCCTGTGAAACAGTAACAATATGATTTTGTTTTTCTTTTTCTGTAAGCATCTCTCTTGTGATTTTGGAAACTGTACAGACATCCAAATCAAAAATGCCGACAATCTCTTTGCTGTGAATAATTTTATTCTGCCCTAAATGGAGGTACATTCTGCTTTTTTCCTTTCCAAAGTTCCATTTTCTACCTGAAAAAGAAATCCATTTTTCAGATTTTTTGCCTGTCCGGGATCACAGCAAGTAATAATGACCTGACAGTCTGAAAGATGATTCAAAAGATATTCCTGTCTGGTATGATCCAGTTCACTCAAAACATCATCGAGAAGAATCATTGGTTTTTCTCCGGAATATTGTTTTAAAAGTGCAGCTTCCGCCAATTTTAAAGAAAGTACAACACTTCTCTTTTGTCCCTGAGAAGCAAACATTCTCACATTTTTGCCATCTAAAAAAATTTCCAGATCATCCCGATGAGGTCCACAAGTGGTATAGCCAACCTGAAGGTCTTGTTTTCTATTTTTTAAAAGTGTCTCCAAAAGATTTTCAGCACTTCGTTTATATTGAACTGTAAGGGACTCTTTTCCGCTGCTGAGTCCTTCATAAATCTCGGAAAGAGGATTTTTCATGGATTCTACATAGGATTCTCTCTCTTTTATTATAATCTCTCCATCTGTCGAAAGACGTTCATCCCAAATTGAAATGGTATCCAAAAGTTCCGGATGGCGAAAAGAATCTTTGAGGAGTGCATTTCTCTGATCGAGCGTTCTGGAATAACGATTGAGAATCCGCACATATCCGGGTCTGATTTGACAAATTGCCGCATCTAAAAAATTACGGCGCAAATTTGGACCTTCTCTCACAAGTGAAAGATGTTCGGGAGAAAAAATAACTGCTCCAATTTTTCCAACGAGAAGTCCAGGGGAACGAAGAAGAATTCCATTGAGAAATGCTTGTCTCTTTTTTTTCAAAATTTTGATTTCAGCAGTCTGCTCCCGCTCTTCACTGTAAAAATGAAGAATTAAGGAAGCTTCCTGCTCTCCATAAGAGATCAATTCAGAATCTTTTACTCCGCGAAAACTTTTTCCTCCGGTAAAAAGCCATAAAGCTTCCAGAAGATTTGTTTTTCCCTGCGCATTTTCCCCATAGAGAACATTGACCCCTTCACCAGGAACAAATAAATCTGATAAAAGATTTCGATAATGTTCTGTTTTTAGGGAAAGAATCTTCACTTTTCACACACCTCATAAAGATTTTCTTGAAATTCTACCGTATCTCCTGAGTGAAGCTTTTTTCCGCGCATCGTACAAATCTCATGATTGACAGAGACTTCTCCATTTTGAATCAAATATTTTGCACGACCTCCGGTATCAACTGCTCCCACAAATTTTAAAAGGGAATCCAACCTGATAAAAGGTGTATCAATCGGGACTAATTTTTTTTCAGTCATCTTGACTCCTCTTCTTATTCAGACTTCATACGAACCGGTAAGACCAAGAATAGAAAACTATTTCCCTCGACCGGAACGACCTTCATAGGAGAAAGCGGACCACAGAGCTGAATTTTTACTAAGTCGCTGTCTACATTACGCAGGGCATCCAGAAGATAACGATTATTAAAGCCCATATCCATAGAATCTCCCTCAATTTCTGCCGAAAACTGATCGCTTGCACGGCCGAGCGGAGTGGAACAGGAAAGTCTGATTTCGTTATTATCAAAAATGCAATGCAGTGGACTCTTAAGACGATCCGTGATCACAAGGGAAACACGTTCCACGCTGTCAATAAATTCACGCGTCTTTACTTTGATTTCGCATGTGCTGTTTGCTGGGATTGCAGCGCGGTAATCGAGAAAAGAGCCTTCCAACAGACGAGAAATGACTGTATAATTACCAATTTTTGAAAGAATATGACGACTTCCGACGAGCAGTTCTGCTTCGCTGTCATCATCCGGTAAAAGTTTCATAATTTCCTGCAGCGTTTTTCCGGGAACAACAAAATTCATCTCTTCTTCTCCGCGGACTGCTTCTTCCCGCATGGCCAGGCGATATCCATCAACGGAGACAAGACGAAGCTTTCCTTCACTCAAATCGAAAAGGGTACCGGTATGAACTGGTTTTGCATCATTTTCAGAAACTGCAAAAAGAGTCTGTCTAATCATACTTTTCAAAACAGAAGAACCAATTTTAATGCTTTTCTCTTCTGAGAGAGAAGGTAACTCTGGATATTCTTCTGCTGGAATTCCCACAATTGAAAAATCACTTTGTCCGCTTTTGATAGAAGTAACATTATGATCATCAATTTCTACATGGACGCCGTCATCCGGTAAGCGGCGAACAATATCGCCAAATAATTTTGCAGAAAGAACGATTTCTCCGGGTTCCGATACTGTCGCGGGAATTTCGGTTGTCATACCGAGTTCCAAATCATAGCCGCAGAGAAAAATAGAAGTGCTTTTTGCTTTTAAGAAAATTCCTTCCAAAGCAGGAATCGAACTTTTTACGGAAACAGCTCGTTGAATATTTGAGACAGCTTCCACAAGCTTTTGTTTTTCGCAGGTGAATTTCATGAAGAAGGCCTCCGTTTAAGATAATCATTCTTTTCTATTCATTTAATTTTAGTAAAAGAAGTAGGGGCGGTTGATTTGTGGAAAGTAAGAAAAAATCCAGATGACAGCTGAATTTTTTGGATCTACTTTTTTAGAATCAGCCGGTAGAAGAAATGTGGACAAAGTTTAAAAACTGCAAATAAAAAATAAGTGGTGGAAAACAGGTTGGGGAAAGTTTAAAAAAAGTTTAGAAATCTGTGAAAAGTTGGAAGAGTACTTTTTTCTGTTTTTCACAGGGTATTAACAGGGTTCTACAGATTTTAAACCGGTTTTCAGCAGAAAAAAATTTATCGGCCACGAATATTTTTAATGATGTCATTGACTGTAGCTTTAAATTGACTGTTCTTTTCTTGATTTTTTTCAACTTGCTGAATTGCATAGACTACAGTAGAATGATCTCTTCCTCCAAATTCGTCGCCAATTTCAGAAGTGGACATTCCAAGAACTTCTTTGATCACATACATAGCAACTTGACGTGCTTTACTGATATTGGAATTTCTCTTTCCGGAACGAATGTCTTCCGGCACAGTTCCATAAGTTCTTGCCACTTCGTCAATAATTTTTTCGACGGTAACAGAAATTGGCTGGGAATTTGTGATAATATCACTGATAGCCGCTCTTGCAGTCGAAATATTTGGAGGTACATCAATGATGGAATATGCTTTCATCTTTTTGACGGCACCTTCCAGCTGACGAATATTGCTTTTGAGTTGATTTGCAATATATTCCTCTACTGTATCGTCCAGATGAATATCAAGCAATTCTTCTTTTCGCTTGATGATTGCAATTCGTGTTTCAAAATCAGGCGGCTGAATATCTGCGGTTAATCCCCATTCGAAACGGCTGCGCAGACGATCCTCCAAAGTTGCAATTTCTTTTGGAGGACGATCACTTGTTAAAACAATCTGTTTTTTTGCCTCATAAAGAGTGTTAAAGGTA
>ENA-UOOK01002259-UOOK01002259.1-fermentation-metagenome-genome-assembly--contig:-NODE-2259-length-24023-cov-7.204231_pt1 | contig 24023 bp, 18 predicted proteins | sample MGYA00245777_ERZ724023 | MGnify/ENA primary metagenome ERZ724023 (study PRJEB28704, sample SAMN03018312) | fermentation metagenome | biome: anthropogenic terrestrial biome; feature: soil; material...
CGTACCAAAGGAGCGTACCCACTGGAACGCTCCCCCAAGGAGGATAACCCTAACCCACCGGAACGCACCACAGACCTCGCCCCGTAAAGCCTCCCGCTGCTTTTTGTGACATCTGACAGTAACGTCCTTGAAGCAGGGCTGCAACTGCCGATCAAAATTCCGTTTACAAAGCAAGAGCTATAGTATATAATAAAGGAAAACGTTTTCCTTAAGGAGTGGAGCCACGATGAATAAGCAAGCTGTTTTTCATATGACCGACTCAAATTACGCTTTTGCTATTACTGAAAGCCGTGTATGTTTAAGGCTTAGAGCTGCTAAGGGTGAAATTAAAAAGTGCGTCTTATTCTACGGGGACAGATATTATCCAAAACCCAGAATAAAAATGACCGGGCTTGATATGTGCCTCGTCGCCAGCGACGAGCTTTTTGACTATTTTGAAGCTGATCTTGAGACTTCTTACACAAGGTTATCCTATTATTTCTGGCTGACAGACGGAATAGAGGACTATTATTATCTTCCGGGGAAATTCACGCATAATCCCCAATCAAACAGAATGGGGTGCTTTCATTTTTCATATATAAGAAGAGAAGATATTGCACTTGTCCCTGAATGGGCGAAAAATACGGTTTTATATCAAATTTTCCCCGATAGCTTTGCATCCTCCCATAGAAAAATTACCGGCAAGAGTGATGTAAAATATCTTTCCGGTGGTCAAAAATCAGAATCCATGCTGGGTGGTACATTAAAGGGAATAACTGAAAACATCGATTATTTGACGGATTTAGGTGTGAACTGCATATACTTAAATCCCATATTTACCGCCGAATCATACCACAAATACGACACGATTGACTATTATTCGGTGGATCCTTGCTTTGGAACCATGAGTGACTTTAAAGCTATGGTAAAAACATGCCATCAAAATGGTATACGGGTTGTTTTAGACGGTGTTTTTAATCACTGTGGATGGAAGTTCTTTGCTTTTCGTGATGTTTGCGAAAAGGGCGAGACATCAAAATATAGGGATTGGTTTTATAAAATTGAATTTCCGGTTAATACCGAAAAAATTAACTATGCGGCATTTGCATATGTACATAAGATGCCAAAGCTTAATACCGGCAACCCTGAGGTTATAAAATATTTTTGTGACGTAGGTCGGTTTTGGATCAAAGAATGTGACATTGACGGGTGGCGTCTCGATGTGGCAAACGAGGTTGATCACGGATTTTGGAGGTCGTTTAGAAAAGCTGTAAAGGAAGAAAAACCCGATGTATTCCTTATAGGAGAGATATGGGAGGATGCTCACGAATGGCTGATGGGTGACCAGTTTGATTCAGCTATGAATTACAGATTTACAGATATATGCAAATCATTTATAGCATCAAACAATATAAGCGTAGACGAGTTTGATAACAGCCTTGGCTACATGCTAATGCGTTATAAAAAACAAATTGCACAAGCTCAGATGAACATGCTTGATTCACACGATGTTCCTAGGTTTTTATATTTTTGCGGAGAGGATATACGGCGATTAAAGCTTGGTGCGCTATTTTTAATGACTTATGTAGGGGTTCCGTCAATTTTCGCCGGTGATGAAAAAGCTATAACCGGCTTTAAAGACACCGAATACCGTTCTGGAATGGTATGGGAGGATACACCTGAAACCCTTGAACTGTTTAATTACTATAAAAAGTTGATTTCTATCAGAAAAGATTATATTGATGTATTTACCGGTGGCGTTAAAACAGTCTTTAAGGACAATACCAAAGGCATTTATGCCTTTCTGCGCTTTGCAAAAAGAGATAGAATACTTGTGGTTCTTAACAACAGCGAATTTATGCAAACTGTGAATATTCCTACTCAAACTGCGAATCTTTCTACTGAGTGCTTTAACTCCGATGGAATTAACCTTATATCAGGTGAGATAGTAAATTGTAGTTCAAACGGCTTAAAATTAACGCTTCAGCCTTTGAGTGGAGCGATATTAAAGTGTTTTTGAGTAAAGCTTTAGTTAACTAACTCAACTTTTCGCCAATTTTATGAATGTATTGACAAAACCAGCCCTGAACGTATTGACAAAACCGGCTCGGGATTATAAAATAACTATTGTGCAAGCGGTTGTCCTTTTTTAAATTTCTCAGTTACCTTTGCACACCCCCCCAAAAAATCTTAGGTGATGAGAGCTCACCACCTAACCATGCTTAATTCCCTTAGCTTTTCCACGGTGTTTTGTATGTATGTCTGCACAGAAGGCTACCGTTAGAGTGTGATATCACACCTCCGGTATGTGAGTGTCGGTGTGATACCACACTTCCCTGCATGTGAGTTGTCTGCGTCTTAAAACATTACTAACAAGCCGGGATGGGAAAGCTTAGTCAATTACTGAAAGAAAGAAGATTTTGAAATGTGTGTTACATTAAATGATGTTGCAAAGGCTGCAGGAGTTTCTGCATCTACAGTATCACGTGTTCTTTCAGATAGCCCTCGAATCAGCAACAAAACAAAGGAACGCGTAAAAAAAACCATAAAAGAGTTAAATTATTTTCCTAATGTAGTGGCACGAAGCCTTGCAAGCAGCTCAACAAAAACCATAGGTCTTATTTTTAATACCGAATCGCAGTTTCTTTCGCAAAACCCCTTTTTCGCACAGGCAATGGCGGGTATAAGCAGCTATGCCCAAGGTAAGGGTTATAATGTTATGTTTGCTTGCAATAAAAATGAGGATGGCGATCTTGATATTGCGATCCGCTATGTATCAAGCAGAATCGTAGATGGTATAATTCTTTTTACCTCACGAACAGACGACAAATGTATAAATTACTTGACACAGCAAGGCTTCCCTTTTTCTGTAATTGGAAGGCCGGACAAAACACAGGGTGTTATATGGGTTGATAATGATAATTTTCAGGCAACATATCAGTCAACTGTTTTTCTTATTTCAAAGGGTCACAATAGGATTTCTTTCATTGGCGGACCAAAAGGTCAGAACGTTTCAAGAGATAGGTATGATGGTTTTAAAAGGGCAATGTTAGTATATGGCTACAGCATTGACGAATCCCTTATATTTAAAGATGGTAATTTTTCCGATGAATTTGGATATGCGTGCATGCAAAATTTGTTATCATCCAGTAGCTTAATAGATAACAGGCCTACCGCTGTTGTTACCAGTGATGATATGCAAGCGCTTGGGGTGCTGAAAGCCCTACAAGAAAATGATGTCACCGATATCGTAGTTACAGGGTTTAATAACACGCCTGCAGTAATGTACCACAGTCAGATGATTGCATCGGTGGATGTAAATGCCGAGCAGTTGGGTTTTTACTCCGCAAAGCTTTTGTTGGAGAGAATTGAAGGGAAAAGTGACTCAACCATGCATTATATTGTTCCAACCTGTTTGGTAGAGAAAGCCTAAGAAGCTTTTAGCAGATAGTGTGATATGTAGACCTGTTTGTATATATTGCCGATATATGCTAGTCTCGCCGATATATAGCGGCATCAACGATGCATAATGGGGTCTTGTCGGCACATGACAGTATACAGTATCATTGTAATATGATGAATGAGCTCAAACTAAAGATAGATGAGGTGTACTATGGCAGTAACAATTAAGGATGTGGCAAAGAAGGCAGGAGTGTCAATTTCAACGGTATCTAAAGTAATTCATGGTGCTCCGACAATCTCAGAAAAAACAAAGCAAAGAGTTCGAAATATAATGAAAGAGCTTAATTATTATCCCAATATTATTGGCAGAAGTCTTGCGAGTAAAAGCTCTTTCCATATTGGTCTTATTATGCTCCTCAAAAAAGAAGATGCATTTAAAAACCCATATATATATGAAATACTATGTGGAATTGAAGAAGAATCCAGGAAAAGGGGTTACTCGCTTACGATAATCAATGTGGATACCATTTTGCAGGATCCGTCTGAGCTTGAGAAGCTTATTTCACAAAAGAGCATAGATGGACTCTTGATTCATCTTACCGGCTTTAAAAAAGAATTAACAGAGATCCTGGATAAACATAGCTTCCCGTATGTGTTTATTGGTAAACCACCATTTAAGACCAGCACAGAATGGGTTGATATTGATAATAGAATGGCTGGGGAAATTGCCACAGAGCACCTGCATAGTGCGGGATACAGCAGGATTGGTTTTATCGGAGATCGGCTTGATTTGTTTATTTGTAAAATACGTTATGAAGGATATAAAAATTATCTTAAATCAAAGGGAATTCAAATCAATAAACAGTATATAAGGGAAAGCCTAGACCAAAATGAAAACATTCCGAATATTATTGATAATCTTTTAAGCTTAGATAATCCCCCAAATGGTATTGTCTGTTCTGATAATTTTATAGCTTTAGAGGTTTTAAAAGCATTGCATAAAAAAGAAATAAAGGTTCCGTCTGATATGGCTTTAATCACCTTTGATAATTATCCATTTGCACCATACACAGCTCCTGGGCTGAGTACCATTGATATTGATGTTTTTGAGCTCGGTGTTCAATCAACGGATATACTTATTGCTAAGCTTGCAGGTGATAAGGAACTAGTGCAAAATGTTATTTTAACACCATCGTTAATTATTAGAGAGTCTTCTTCCCGTGGCATTCAGGAGTGAGTACGAGAAATAAAGCGCGCACTCTTAACATATTTCTCGCATCATAATCATCAATCATAAAATTATACGGTTACAAGGTTGCCGTTCACACCCTATCCATCCATCCATCCATCCATCCATCCATCTATCTATCTATCTATCTATATAGATATAGATATAGATATAGATATAGATATAGATGTAGATATAGCTGTAGATATAGATATAGATATAGATGTAGATATAGCTATAGATATAGCTGTGCAATAATGAAAAATACTCTTTATTTGCAAGAGATGTATAGTTCGGTATGCAGTTTTTAGTGCAAGTCGCACACCTACGTCTCCCCGGTTACTGGAGCGCTCCGATTAAGCGCCCCGTACCCTTTTGACTCACCGCCTGTTGCGAGAAATAGGTACCCGCCACCAGGTATTTTTCAACCAGAATGGTTGAAAATATGCGAAGAGGAGAGGTGGCGGACATCTTAGCTTTGTTATATTATTTCTGCATTGACAAAGGTTTAGGAAAACGTTATACTAAAAATATAAAAGTGCGCAAGCGCTTGCTTATACACCCGGGGACTGGCTAAAATAGTATGTATTGTATTGAAGGAGGAAAATTCAATGAAGAAGTATCGTGTTTTATCTCTAGTTCTCGCAGTTTTAATGATAGCATCCGTTGTGTCTGCATGTGACAAGCCGACTGACACAAAGCAAACGACAGCTCCTGCTGACAACAAAACAACATCTCCAACCCCTGTTACCCTTACAGTTTGGGAATCTGACGGTCCCGAAAAGCTTTTTATCGAAGAGATGGCCAAAGCTTATATGGTTGAAAATCAACATGTAACCATTGTAGCTGAACCGGTCTCTCACACCGATACCGCACAAAGGCTCCAGCTTGATGGCCCTGCTGGTGTAGGTGCAGACGTTTTTGCTGCTCCTCATGATAAGCTGGGCGAAATGCTGGTCAGCGGAATTATTCTTGAAAATACATATACCGACATAATGAAAAATACAATGGTAGAGGCAGCCACTAATGCTACTTCTTCGGAAGGTAAGCTTTATGGCTATCCAACGGGAATTGAAACCTATGCTCTTTTCTATAATAAAGCTCTGGTTTCAAGCCCGCCTGAAACATGGGATGAGGTTAAAGAATTTGCAAAAATATTTAACGGCCCCAAAGAAGGTAAATATGCCATAGTATGGGATGTTGACGACGGTTACTTCAACTATATGTTCCTATCAGGCTATGGTGCTGATCTGTTTGGTCCGGATGGTACCGACAAATCAAAGCATATGGTAAACAGCCCAGAGGCTATTAAATCGCTTGAATATTTCCAAGGATTTAGAAAAGACTATCTTGATGTTGCTGCAGCAGACTTAACCGGTGATTTTATGAGCGCCGGTTTCCAAGAAGGTAAAATAGCTATGGCTGTTACTGGACCATGGGCAATTAATGGTTACAGGGAAGCAGGCGTTGATTTTGGAGTGGCAACTTTACCAAGGCTTCCTGGTCAAAGCAATCCTCCCGCTTCTTTCTCAGGTATTAGAGCAATGTATGTTTCAGCATTCAGCAACAACCCTGAAGAAGCGCACAAATTTGCTGCTTATCTCACGACAAAGGAAGCTCTCCTTGAGCGTTATGAAATAACTAAGCAAATTCCCCCTCATAAAGATATTAAAATTGAAGATGATGCACATGCAGGCATACTGGCACAGTTTGAGTTCTCAAAGCCAATGCCGAGTATTCCGGCTATGAACAATTACTGGCCAGCCGTAGGTTCCGCATACGCCAACATTTGGAATGGCAGTGATATCAAAGCAGAGCTTGAGCTTGCAGCGGAAGCTATTGAAGCTGCCCCATAACTTTATAAGGCAAAAAGGTGGTTCCGAAACCGGGATCACCTTTTTAAACAAATAACATATCGAAGCAATATGTTTTTCGCTTGCTGCTTTAGGACAATGATATGATTATCTCTCAGAAAGTTACATAGTTACTTTCTTATGAAATTAAGATATCTTTAATGCCATCAGACTTCAAAAAGAGGCAGGATAATCATAACATAAATATAGTGAAAAGGTATGCACTAGAAACAAATCCGTATGCACATATAGTAATACATGAAAGGGGGAAGCAAGGATGAGGAAGAAAGCTAGTTTGTCTGCACCTATCGCATCTGCTCTTTTTATGGGTCTTGGTCAAATTGTTGTTCTAAAGCAATATGTTAAAGGTTTTTTATTTTCTATTTTTGAAATATTTGTTCTTTCAAACTCAAGTAAAATATTTAATAAAATTATGGGTCTGATTACACTCGGCGAACCAAAGCCTGATTTACCTGTTGCAGAAAGAGACAACTCAACCTTTATGATGCTTGAGGGTCTGATAATTGTTGTTATAGCCATTATTATTGCAATAATTTATATTTATAATATTGTTGACGCCAGAAATACAGGCAAAGATTATGAAAAAAAAGGGGTAGTGCAGTCGGAACGCGAGTTTATACATAATATCGGTGAGAAGGCATTTGCGTATCTTGGTCTTTCACCCTCATTTATTATGCTGGCTTTTTTTGTTGTTATTCCGCTGGTGTTTTCTTTTTTAATAGCCTTCACTAATTATTCGGCACCGGAACATATACCGCAGAAAAACACAGTAGATTGGGTAGGTTTGCAGACATTTAGAGACATGATAAACCTTAAGCAATACTCACAAGGCTTTATCAGAACAGCTGTCTGGACTTTTGAATGGGCATTTATCGGAACATTGACCTGCTATTTTGGTGGTATGTTTTTAGCCTTAGCGTTATTAGATAAAAACATTAAAATTCCGGGGTTCTTCCGAACAATTTTTATTCTCCCATATGCAGTTCCCGGCATGATAAGCCTTTTTATTTGGGCAATTCTGCTAAACGGGCAGTTTGGCCCTATTACTCGCAGCCTGAGAGAATTAGGAGTAATTGAATGGCTGCAAAACATTGGTGTTCTTCAGAGGGATGTTATTCCATGGCTTTCTGATACAACCCTTGCAAAAATAATGTTGATAGTTGTGAATTTATGGCTGGGGTTTCCATATTTTATGCTCATGATAACGGGTATAATGACTTCAATGCGCCAGGATATCTATGAAGCCGCAAGAATAGATGGCGCCTCAAGATCACAGCAATTTAGATTCATAACTTTCCCATTACTAATGTACCAGACAATTCCGCTTATGATTATGAGCTTTGCATATAATATGAACAACTTTGGGGGCGTTTACTTCCTTACAAACGGTAACCCGCCTGACAGCCTCACCACGCAATCCTTTGCCGGAACAACGGATACTTTGATCACATGGATGTATAAGCTGACGTTGGAACAGCGTCTTTATAACAAGGCGTCTGTGGTAGCCATAGTGATGTTTATAGTTATTGCACCCTTTGCGTTATATAACTTTTCAAAAACAAAATCGTTTAAGGATGGTGAGCTATGATGAAGAAGGTTATGCATGTTATTAGATATATCTTTATCCATTTAATTTTCATCATAATATCATTTTTAATACTTTACCCGCTTGCCTTTGCAATAGGTGGTGCTTTTAATCAAGGGAAATCACTGGCGTCAATGAACATTCTTCCAATACCCAATAATCCAACCACAGAAAACTTCACTAGGTTATTTACAAAAACAAATTATTTGAATTGGTATAAGAACTCGTTTATAATTGCATCGCTTAATACGATCTTTACGACGATTATAGTTATGATAACAGCCTATATATTCTCAAGATTTAAGTTTAAGCTGAAAAAACCGGCGCTTATGAGCTTTTTAATTCTTCAGATGTTTCCCAGTGCAATTGGCATGGTTGCTATCTATGTCATTTTAAACAGTATGGGGCTTTTGGATACCTTAATTGGGCTTGTTCTTGTTTATACAGCAGGTAACATCCCATATAACACCTGGCTTTTAAAAGGATATTATGATTCTATTTCAAAGAATATAGACGAAGCGGCGAAAGTGGACGGGGCAGGCAGCCTAACTACATTTATAAGAATAATCCTGCCGAATACATTACCGATGATTGCTTTCCTAGGTGTGACAAGCTTTACAGGGCCCTGGATGGATTTCATTCTTCCAAGATTCGTTTTAAGAAGTGACAAAAACAAAACATTGGCGGTTGGGCTGTTCGAAATGATTAATGGTCGATCAAATGATAATTTCACACAATTTGCAGCGGGTGCGTTGCTAATATCAATACCGTTTGTAATTCTTTTTGTTGTGAACCAAAAATATCTGGTAAAGATTATGTCTAGCGGTGCGATTAAAGAATAATAGTTTGGCGGATCAAGTTCCTTGTGTGTAATCAGTTTACCGGATAAGCGGGTGGTTATGATTAATCATAAAGGAGGATAATTAAAAGTGCTTAAAATGCAAAAAGTGCCCAAAAAATTTAGGGTTAAATTGCTGCTAATATTAACAGTTATAATATGTATGGTCCTCGGTGCTTATGGTCTATATAGAATAAAGAATACAAGCTCCATTTATGAGCTGGGTCGTGCCGAGCAGAAGGCATCCGGTAATAGGCAGGGCGTGTATTATGAAATTTTTGTAAGGGCATTTGCTGATTCAGATGGAGACGGGATTGGAGACATAAAAGGCCTTACTTCAAAGCTTGATTATCTAAACGATCGTAATCCAAAAACAACAAGCGATTTAGGGATTACAGGTATATGGCTTATGCCAATAAATGAAACTGTTTCATATCACGGCTATGATATTACAAATTACTATGATATAAACCCTGAGTATGGCACCATGGACGATTTTGAGCGATTTTTGGAGGAGGCTCATAAAAGGGGTATATCGGTTATTATGGATCTTGTTTTAAACCACACCAGCGACAAGCACGAATGGTTTATAAGTTCCACCGATCCCCAAAGCCCTTATAGGGACTGGTACCTTTGGGCAGATGAAGGGACAAAGAACTATAACCTTAAAGCAAATGTCTGGGGGCACCCGGTTTGGAACAAGATCAATGATTCATATTACTTTGGGCTTTTCTGGAGCGGGATGCCGGATTTGAATTTTAATAATGAAAAGGTACGCCAGGAAGCCAAAAACATAGCTGGTTTTTGGTTGGATAAGGGAGTGGACGGCTTTAGGCTTGATGCAGTTCCTCATCTTTTTGATACAACCGAGGTTCCCTTTGGTGAAAGCGGGTTCAAAAAAACCGTAGCTTGGTGGAGTGAGTTTAAGGAATACTGCCATAATAAAAAACCGGGATGTATTATTGTTGGAGAGGTTTTAAATGATAATTCTGGGACACGCGCATCCTATCTACCTGCCCTTGATTCAACTTTTCATATTGGGCTGGGGAACCAAATAACAACAGCAATAAAAGCAGGTGTAAGCAAAAACAATTTCCTTAATAATTTCATAACAAACAATTATAAAAAGTATAGCGAGGCAAATCCGGATTATGTTGATGCCCCAATGCTGTCAAACCACGACCAGAACAGGATAATAGGTTCGGTAACCGGTAAGCATGAGCTCATGAAAGTGGCTGCAAGTATTTATCTGACTTTAGAAGGGATACCATTTATATACTATGGTGAAGAAATTGGTATGTTTGGTGGTAAACCTGATGAAGACATCCGGCTACCATATGTATGGGGAGAGGATGAACCGGCACAGACAAGTTGGAGACAATCAAAATACAAAGAGGCAGTAACTCCTGTTTTAGAGCAAGAAAAGGATAATAGTTCGCTTCTAACCCACTATAAAAGAATAATACGAGTAAGAAATGAAAATGAAGCGCTGTATGCAGGTAAATTCAGTGGAGTTAGCCTGGATAATGACTCTATCCTGGCTTATAAAATGGAATCTGAGAATCAGTCTGCATTAGTCTTCCACAACCTTTCTCAGGAACTGCAGGACATTGAGATAGATGTTAATGGATACACACTAAAGTTCTGCCAGACAAAGGAAGGTTTTGCGGTAAAGGGTGAAAGCATAAGCATTCCGCCTTTAAGCACAGTTATATATGTAAAAGACTTTTAATAGCGAAGCTTTCCACAGTGTTTTGTAAGCTTACTTGCACAGCAATGTGGTGACAGTGGCGTGATCTCACAACGTAGCTGGTTGATATCCGTCTCAAAATTCTATAGCAAATAAGCAAAAAAATACTTAAACAGGCGGACAAGTATGCGTATCAGCATCCCAAAACTCTATATGCAGTTTTGGTGGGAACGGTGAGTTCATAATGAAAAGTCGAGTTAATAAATGAAAAGTTAAGTTGTTAGAAAAGGAGATTATAAATGAATAAAAAATTTCCAAACGTAGCGTATTTTTGCATGGAATATGCAATCCAAAACAATGTAAGGTTATATGCCGGAGGGTTAGGAATTCTTGCCGGTGATTATATGAAAGAAGCCTGTGATAACAGGTATCCGATGATTGGAATAGGGATCAAATGGAAACAGGGCTATGGAGAGCAATATATAAGCAGAAAGACCGGTCAGCCACATGAAGCCTATTTTAACAGATCATATGATTTCTTAAAGGACGCGGGCATAACAGTCAAAGTAAAAATTTGCAAAAGGGATGTTTTGGTTAAGGTGTGGAAATATGATGCCCATGGTGTTGACAATCTTTATCTTCTGGACACTGATGTTGACGGAAATGACGGTGATGCCAGGTGGATAACAGGACAATTGTATGGTTGGTTTGGGGAAGAAAGGGTTGCCCAGGAAATGATCCTAGGCATTGGAGGAGTCAAGGCAATTAGAGCTCTTGGGCTTAAACCTCAGGTTTTTCACTTCAATGAAGGACATGCGTTATTTGCTGGGCTTGAGCTTATCAAGGAAAAGATGGATGAAGGGATAAGCTTTCATACCGCATGGAAAAAAACCCGTGAGGAGGTTGTGTTTACAACCCATACGCCTATATTACAGGGCAATGAATACCATCCCATTGAGCGTTTGTTCTACATGGGAGCAAATCAAAATTTAAACAAACGACAGATGAAAGAAATTGGTGGCTCGCCTTTTAACATGACAGTAGGTGCGCTAAGGCTTTCAAGGAAATCTAATGCGGTAGCGCAGCTCCACATGGATACTGCAAATAAAATGTGGAAAAAAATCAAAAACAGAAGCAAAATAATCGGGATCACCAATGCCATACATATACCAACATGGGTGGACAAAAAAATGCTTGATCTTGCTGAAAATTATGATAACAGCAAATCAGCTCAGGATGAGCTCTGGAATCGACATATGGAAAATAAAAAGGATTTAATTGCTTTTGTTAAAGAAAGAACAGGAATAAAGCTTAAGCAGGATGTCTTATTAATTGGGTTTTCCAGACGTGCAGCACCCTATAAACGCTCAAATTTAATATTCACCGATAGAAAATTTATTGAGCCACTTCTGAAGAAGGGGATATTGCAGATTGTATTTTCCGGGAAATCTCATCCTTTGGACGACGGAGGTAAAGAAATAATATCAGATATTATAGAAATGACTGAGCTATATCCTGAAAGTGTGGTATTTTTAGAGAACTATGATATGGATATTGGCCGTGCATTAACCTGTGGCTCCGATATCTGGTTAAATAACCCGAGGCGACCTAAGGAAGCATCGGGGACTTCTGGCATGAAAGCTGCTATGAATGGTGTGCTAAATGTGTCTATACTTGATGGCTGGTGGCCTGAAGGCTGTCAACATGGCATTAACGGCTGGCAATTTGGCGATGGTTATGAAAATGAGAACATAGAAATATGCGATGAACATGATTTTAAAGCGCTTAAGGCATGTTTAACAAATGAAGTTATACCGACTTATTATAAAAACAGAGAAAAATGGATTGGTATGATGGCACAATCAATTAACACCATAAAAAAACCATTTGGCATGAAAAGAATGCTTGACGAGTATTATGAAAGGTTGTATTAAACTTTCGAAAGCAATATTAAATATCCAGCTTCCCTATTTAAAAACATCATTAAGGTTGGTTTAGATATCGACTTGTGTGACGACATAAAACTATAGCTTCCCCACTTAAAAAACTACTCACTACGTAAACAAGATAGTACAGTAAAAGCAACTGCTTCGGTAGTTGCTTTTGCTGTTTGAGATAAAACAGCAGCCTGCGCAAAATAATGACTCCACAGACAAATTAGTAAAAAATGCGTATAGAAAATATATCCTATAATAGTAAAACTCATATTAAATAGCTCGTAATACATAGAATATAGGTGATAGCAATAGTGTAAAAAAACGATAAACGGGTATATAATAATACCGATATACGTTTTACAAATTACGTCTATATGCCAAAAAAAGATCATTTAGGCATTTGATAAATTATGCAAGAAAAGCATCTTTGCCCAATATGTAGTAAAGCATTTTTGTCCCAGAAAGATTGGAGGCATGGGTTTTGATACCACATAGTTCAAATTTAGAGGATTTACTTGATGAGCTAAAGAGTGATCCCGAAAGAGGTTTAAACTCCGAACAGGTTGAGACCCGTACTATAGAGTATGGAGAGAATCGCCTTAAGGAAGGTAAGAAAAAAACAAACCTGCAAAGGTTTATAGATCAGTTTAAGGATGCTATGATCCTTATCCTTTTAGCAGCGGCGGCAATTTCTTTTGTAATTGCTTTTATTGAGAAAGAACCATCAGAGCTCTTTGAACCACTTCTTATTCTTTTAATTGTAATTCTAAACGCTGCTTTGGGAGTGCTTCAGGAGAGCAAGGCTGAAAAGGCTTTGGACGCTTTAAAAAATATGTCTGTGCCCCATGCAAGAGTATTAAGAAACAGCAGAGAAGAAATAATTGATGCCGCAAAGCTTGTCCCGGGAGACATTATATTGCTGGAAGCCGGTGATTTTATTCCTGCGGACGCAAGGCTTATATTATCCGCCAGCTTGAAATCAGAAGAATCGGCATTAACAGGTGAATCTGTACCATCTGAAAAGGATGCAGAGGAAAATGTCAAGGAAGATGCTACGCTTGGCGATCGCCATAACATGGTTTATTCCGGCTGCAGTATCACTTATGGTAGAGGCAGGGCCGTGGTTACCGCTACAGGGATGAAAACCGAAATGGGCAAAATTGCTGATCTTCTTGAAAGTGCCGAGGATACCAAAACACCTCTCCAGGATAAGCTTTCCCAGCTTGGAAAATATCTTGGTATTATTGCATTGCTTGCGTGTGCAGTTATATTTGTAATTGGACTATTGACCGGAACGGGAATTATGGAAATATTCATGATAGCTGTTTCACTTGCCGTATCGGCGATTCCCGAGGGTCTTCCTGCAATTGTAACTATAGTGTTGTCAATAGGGGTACAGCGTATGGTTAAGAAAAATGCAATCATACGCCGTCTTCCCGCTGTGGAGACACTGGGAAGTGCTTCGGTTATTTGCTCTGACAAAACAGGAACTCTCACACAGAACCGAATGACTCTTGTTGAGGCATATGTTGACGGACAGAATGAAACTGAGGAGATAAACGACAATAACAGCGAAGATATCCGCAAGCTTTTAATGTATGGAATGCTATGCAGTGACGGAATCGTTGAGGTTAACGGAGATAATGTTAAACATATAGGCGATCCTACCGAGACTGCAATTGTCTATGGAGCCCACCGCAATGGAATAAACAAAGAAGAATACAATAAAAAATACCCACGCTTGGCTGAAATACCATTTGACTCAGACAGGAAAGCAATGTCAACGGTCAATAAGATAGACGGGAAAAATGTGGTTATTGTAAAAGGCGCATTTGATGTTTTAGCCACAAAATGTATTTCCGGGAATATGGAAGAAGCAAAAATAATGAACGAGAAAATGGGCAGTAATGCACTTCGCGTTATTGCAGTTGCGTTTAAGGAAATAAACGAGGTTCCACACACACCGAAACCGGAGGATTTAGAAACGGGGCTTGCCTTTATGGGATTGGTTGGAATGATAGACCCACCCAGAGAAGAGGCTTTTGAGGCTGTCAGTACATGCCGTAAAGCCGGAATTAAGCCTGTTATGATAACGGGTGACCATGTGCTTACGGCATCAGCAATTGCAAAGGATTTGGGCATACTTTTAGACGGAGATGAAGCCGTATCAGGAGCAGAACTTGCCGATATGCCCGAGGAAGAGCTTAATAGACGCGTTGAAGGAATTTCTGTTTATGCTCGTGTGTCTCCCGAGGATAAGATTCGGATTGTTAAGGCTTGGCAAAACAAAGGGCATATTGTTTCAATGACCGGTGACGGAGTAAATGATGCTCCCGCACTTAAAGCTGCAGATATAGGATGCGCTATGGGGATAACAGGCACCGATGTGGCAAAAGGTGCAGCGGATATGACATTAACTGATGATAACTTTGCTACAATTGTTGATGCGGTGAAAGAGGGGCGCGGCATTTATGACAATATAAAAAAAGCGGTTGCTTTCCTGCTCGGAACCAATATAGGTGAGCTTTTGACTGTGTTTTTTGCCATGGTTATGTGGCAAAAGTCACCGCTTTTATCAATGCAGTTATTATGGATTAATCTTGTTACCGACAGCCTTCCGGCAATATCACTGGGCATGGAAGCAGTGGAACCGGATGTTATGGAGAGAAAACCCAAACCAAAGGATGAAAGTATTTTTGCTCATGGTCTTTTAACTCGCGTAATATTACAGGGAGTCATGTTCGCCGCACTCACGCTGTTTGGCTTCTGGCATGGCAACAAAATAACAGGAGACATTATCAGCGGTCGTACCATGGCCTTTATAATTTTAGCGCTTACTCAGGTGGTTCATTCGTTTAATATGCGTTCCGACCATTCGCTGTTTAAAATAGGCCCATTTACCAATGGAAAATTAAATATGGCGGCTTTGGTATCGGTGTTGCTTATTGTACTCGTTGTGTTTATAGATCCTGTTGCAAATGTTTTTGGAATTACAAGGCTGCCCGCAATGCTCTATTTGGAAGCTGTGGGTCTTGCATTCATCCCGGTTCCTGTGCTGGAGCTCACAAAAGCTTTTGGGCTTATCAAAAGTAAAGCAAAACACCATGATTAAGTGGAGGGTTACCCCAGTTTCACTAAATAATGTTCACTCCCGCGTACACTAAAAACATTCACTACCACCAACCTGCGGCAACAATGGGCTGCTACTCTTAGCATCCCCTTGTTGTTTGTTACTGTATGAAAATCAATGTTAACTCACAAACCCACGAAGCCTCCACCCCAAGAGTATCATAAGCAAGCGCCAAAGCTCCATATAAAGCAAGAACGATACAGCTATATACAACATCTTTGAAACTTGTACTATCATTGCAAAGAGTGCTGAATTATAGGTAGCATAAAAAAATTAAATTACATGAATTTATGACATTTCATATAGTTGTGGAGTGAATAATCATCTTGAGAAAACATTACTCTCTATTTTTCGGTTCACTCTTTCTCTCATGGATAACAGCCATTGTGCATCTCTGGGATAATCGCAGAATGTCACAGGCGTGTCAAGACCTTCCTCGACAAGTTCAATTACGGCCTTTCTTCCAATAAAGCTCTCAAGCAGAGTAAAAGCACGCATATCTTGAAGTGCATCGCGGAAAACCTCAAGCCTCAACGAAACGACAGGACCGTCTTTTCCCGGATATACAACATAAGCGTCACCCGAAGGAAAGGAATAACCTGCATCACTAACATAAAAAGGATTCACCTGAGACTTTGAATGTCTTGTATACCAAAAATTATATCCCCACTGCAAAAAACCCTTTATATTATACTTATAAAGCTGATACCCTATTATTCTGTTTCTGGCTGAAGGCATTGCAAAAAACCTGTTTGAGACTTTTTTGTACTGACCGCAGCAGTAATAAGTCCAAAGATCCGGAACTTGGTGTTCCAAAAATTTATCTATATGATCTGTGCTGGGTATTGGATTTTTGACAATCCCTTTCTCATAATATGTGTAGTCAGATAACGCATCTATTACCGGGAACCCCTTCAAATTCCTGTTTATGATATCTGCTGCATTTTTGTATGCTTCCATATGCTCCAGCAAAGGTTCGTCGGATACATGGAAATAACTTTGTTTTTCGAGATGATTTTGCTTAATAAAGCTTACAAGTGCTTTAAGAAATTGATCGAGAAAACTGCTGTACTCTGCACTCGCAGCGTCAGTTTCCCAGCCAAAAATACGTTTTAGTTCTCCATTTTCTCTTGCCATTATTTTAGGAGCATGCTTTGCACCCCACTGTGTAAAAAGATGAGAAAACTCAAAATATTGAATGCCTGCTTTCAGGCACATATCAATCCACCGTTTTAACCTGTCAAAACCGAATTCATATCGGTCTCCGACTTTTTCCACATCCGTCAGCTGAACGGTTGGTCTCTCTCCGCCTATCATTGTGTCAAGAGGAGGAGTAAAAACCGGTGTGAGAATCATATTTATCCCATAGTCAGAAGCTGTTTTAACAAACTTTTCAATAATCTCCCAATGCTCTTCGCTGAAGACATCCACTCCGTAAAAATTGGAAAGGCAATCCGCATGGAACCATTCTGTGCGAATGAGGGTTTGCTGCGGGAGAGCAGCGCCAATCAATTCCAGATTAAATTCAGCTGTGCCAAGCTCTATGCCCTGCGGGTCATCAAATATAATCCGGATAGGATAATTACCTGGTTTACACGCACCCTTTGGATCGACTGTCACCCAAAGAGAACGCCATTGCTCCGGCAGCAGAATTATCCCTTCATCAGTTATGGGCATAAGCGAATCCGGGTACAGACCCGGTGTTACCCTTAAAACATTATCATCATGATCTGCATAACAGGGCATCTCTGATGGAACAAGGCCTACAGTACGGACTGTGATCCAGTCTGTAAGCTCCGATACAACCCTGATACCGGCATCTTTGAGCATTGCGCTGTTCCAACGGTATGCGATCTGGAAGGAATAAACTTCATTGGATAACATGGAGCCTTTATAAGTCTGAACATGAGCGGGTTCTTCATCTGCGAACACTTTCTCTAACGAACTGAACAGTTTTAATTCCAATACTTTGTTCTGTTTCATAGGTATTATCTCCTTCGACCGATCTGTTATTGCCTTTTGCTTAAAATGTACGAATCACTTCTGACATTATATACTATTTAACTAATGACAACAAGAAGTGGTAACACCGCTGTCGGTAGTCTGTGTTAAGGCAAGCGTCCAAAACTCTGCGAAAAAGACTAGAAAGCTGAGTAATATTTCTAACCGATTGACAAACTAAATGAAAAGGTATAAAATAGAATTACCACCCCACCCGGGGTGTGGTATATAGAATCAGGAGTGATTACTATGAATCAAAAATTTAACGTTTCAGGTATGACTTGTTCAGCTTGCTCCGCTGCAGTGGAGAAGAGTGTAAGAAAGCTGGAAGGCGTTTCGGACGTGAATGTTAGCCTTCTAACAAACAGTATGACCGTTGAATATAACGAGGAAAAAATTGAAACGGGTGAGATAGAAAAGGCGGTTGAAAATGCCGGCTATGCTGCATCTCTATTTATTCCCGGGGTTGATGCATCGGCAAAAAGCAAACCTGCAAACTCTGTGGATGAGCAAATCAAGGGTATGAAGCAGCGACTCATTGTTTCATTTGTGTTTTTGTTACCTCTTTTATATATATCAATGGGCCATATGATAGGCATACCCACGCCAATGTGGCTCCATGGCACAAAGAACGCAGGAAATTTCGCATTTTTGCAGCTGCTGCTGACCCTGCCGATTGTTTATGTAAACCGGAAGTATTATCAATCAGGATTTAAAACCCTTATTCACAGAGCACCAAATATGGATTCCTTAATTGCTATTGGATCTTCAGCGGCAATTATTTATGGCATTTTTGCAATATTCAAAATAAACTACGGATTAGGCCATAATGAGCTTGGAATTGTTGAGAAATATAAAAACGATCTCTATTTTGAAACTGCAGCAATGATCCTTGCGCTTATTACGCTTGGCAAGTTTCTTGAAGCAAGATCAAAAGGAAAAACCTCCGAAGCCATAGAAAAGCTGATGGATCTGGCTCCAAAAACAGCAACTGTTGTTCGCGACGATAAGGAGGTTGAGGTTCCTGTTGAAAATGTTGAGTTAGGTGACATCGTCATCGTTAGACCGGGTCAGAGAATACCTGTTGATGGAGTTATTGTTGAAGGAAGCTCTTCGGTGGACCAGTCCGCATTAACCGGTGAGAGTATACCGGTTGAAAAGCTGACAGGTGATAAGGTATATGCAGCTACAATAAATAAATCAGGATTCTTCAAATTCAGTGCCGAGAAGGTGGGAAGCGATACAACCCTTGCGCAGATTATTCGGCTTGTGGAGGAAGCGAGTTCATCGAAGGCTCCTATTTCTAAGCTTGCCGACAAAATAAGCGGTGTTTTTGTCCCTGTTGTAATTGTGATAGCCGTTCTTTCATCAATTATATGGCTGGTTGTGGGGGAGTCCCCCGAATTTGCGCTGTCTATCGGTATATCTGTTCTTGTGATATCCTGCCCATGTGCCCTTGGACTTGCGACGCCTGTGGCGATAATGGTTGGAACGGGCACGGGAGCATCTAATGGCATTTTGATAAAATCTGCGGAGGCACTGGAGACAACCCATACTATAGATACAATAGTTTTGGACAAAACAGGCACTATTACAGAGGGTAAGCCCGTGGTTACTGACATTATTGCGATGAATGGTATGCCCGAGAAAGAGCTTTTATTGATAGCAGCTTCCATTGAAAAACCGTCTGAGCATCCTCTTGCTGATGCTGTCGTGGAAAAAGCGCATGATTTGGGATTAACATTAAAAAATGCAGAGAAGTTTGAAGCGGTTCCCGGCAGAGGAGTTACTGCAGAGCTGGATAATATAAGATATATCGCGGGGAATATGGCGTTTATGACGGAAAGGGGAATTTTGATCGGAGATATAAAAGAAACCTCCGATACCCTTGCTGAGGAGGGCAAAACTCCGCTTTACTTTGCGGATGAAAATAAGCTGATAGGAGTGATTGCAGCGGCAGATGTTGTGAAGCCGTCAAGCCCTGAAGCAGTTGAAAAACTAAAGTCAATGGGAATTGATGTTGTAATGCTTACGGGGGACAATAAAAGGACAGCAGAGGCAATCCGAAAGCAGCTTAATATTGATAAGGTTGTTGCCGAGGTTCTGCCTCAGGATAAGGAAAATGTCATTAGAAGTATTCAAGAAACCGGTAAAAAGGTCGCCATGGTTGGTGACGGAATTAATGATGCTCCTGCCTTGGTAAGAGCCGATGTAGGAATGGCTATTGGAGCGGGAACCGATATAGCCATTGAATCAGCCGATATTGTGCTTATTAAAAACGATCTTCGAAGTGTGGTTACAGCAATAAAGCTTAGCAAAGCAACCCTCAGGAACATAAAGCAAAACCTTTTCTGGGCGTTCTTCTACAATATATTGGGGATTCCGCTTGCTGCAGGCTTGTTTTATTCTATTCTTGGGTGGAAGCTTAGCCCAATGTTTGGTGCAGCTGCAATGAGCCTGAGCTCTGTGTTTGTTGTTACTAATGCACTAAGGTTGAAGTTCTTCAAACCCGGGAAGTGAAAATTGTATATATTTACGCCTGAGCAGAGAAAGGAAGAATGAAATTATGAAAGCGGATAAAACAAAGGTTGTCCGTCTCTTAAAAACCGCAAGGGGGCAATTGGACGGGTTATTGAAAATGGTTGACGAGGATCGGTATTGCATCGATATATCCAATCAGCTTATGGCTACTCAAGCAATATTACGAAACGTAAACAAGGAAGTTCTTCACGGTCATCTTGAGAGCTGTGTTCAAAACGCTCTTTGTTCCGATGACGCCGGAGAAAAAATAAAAGAAATAATGGCGATCATTGATAAGCTTTCAAAGTGACTTGTGATTTCACAGCAGAGACTCATATGACTCATATGTATGAGGTGCCTGAAAAGCATGTATATCAAGCAGAGGTTAATGAATACAGGAATCATATTGTGATTGCACCAGTTTGCAGTAAGCTTCAGCTTCCTGCAGGTAAAACTGTAGGGAAATGTCGTTTCACAAATTTCTTGGATGCAACCATAGTATTACTTATACGCATATGGTGCAGATCACATGATTATGTATACTAAATTTGAAAAGGGATTTAAGATTTAAGAAATCTAAATAACATGGAGCAAGACGCTGCTTATTGCTGCGGATAAAAAATAAAAAAGCTACTTGCCAACAAAAGAACAATATGGCAAAATGAATTAGGGGGGTCAGTAATCTGAAATCTACATCCAGTGTTTCGGCCTGGATGTATGAATGACGAGGTTATTAGAATCGCCCTTTTTTATACCTGTTTTTCGGTGTAGCACGAAGTCATGCCCAAATTTATAGAATCTTCAAAGCATAATTTCACAAAGAAAAATTACTTTTAACTAACAAAGGGGAGTTTTTATGGGAAAATCATATCAGCTTTGTGGCGCAAGCGTAATTATTTTTAAAGGTGAACAAGTATTGTTGCAACAGCGAAAAGATAATAAGTGCTGGGCATATCATGGTGGGAGAATAGAGAATGGTGAAATAGTTGAAGAAGCTGCTAAACGAGAGGTTTTCGAAGAAACTGGATTAACCATAGGTAAGATGATATTATTTGGGGTTTTTTCCGGGCCAGAACAACACCATATTTATCCTGATGGCAATGAAGTAGATATAATAGATATTGTTTTTTTAAGCGATGATTTTTCTGGCAATTTACTTAAGCAAGAAGCTGAGGTGCTCAATTTAAAATGGTTTGATTATAACAAAATTCCAGAGAATTTGAGTCCGCCAATTAAAACCCCTTTACTCAAATTTATTTCTGAACATTATATAAATCGAATATAAACGATTGTTATTTATATTCCGCTATCAGCGGCAAACGGGGTGGCATTTAGTAATGTGTACATAACCACAGACGAGTAGCTATGTGCAAAAAAAGTATATTTATACAGTCGGAGTCAATGATATGAGTAAAATATTTATAACTGGAATCGTTGCCAGTGGTAAAACAACATTAGCAAGAAAAATATCAAAACAGTTAGATATACCATTTTACGAGCTAGATTGCATTGTCCATGTTAAAACAGAGAACGGAAGATATAAAAGAACACCTGAAGAACAAGTGAAAGAAATTCAAAGAATTAATGATTTTGGTGATTGGATTATAGAGGGAACACCTAGAGAATCATGTAGATGCCTTTTTGACTTAGCGGATAAAGTAGTTTATCTAGACCCACCATTATGGATTAGGAAAAAGAGAATACTAACAAGATTTATTAAACAACAATTGCATATAGAATCATGCCATTATACGTCTAATTTACGCATGTTAAAAATGATGTTTAAATGGACAAGAGATTTTGAAAATAATTGGGAACAATTTGAAAAGAAGTTAAAAATATATAATGATAAACTTATTAAAATTACAAACGATAAAGACTTCAACCTAACATTATAAGCATTATCAGCGGTTGTTTTACTTCACAATGTTTATATATAGCGAACTAATGATTAAACTACTATATTGAATTGGAGTGAACTAATGAAGGTAATGTGTATTTCTTCGTCTAATATAATTAATAAGAGTTTATACGAAAGTACCTCATATAAAATTTGTCAATCTGTAATAAATTCTTTAAAGAACAAAGATTTCCAAGCAGAGATTATTGATCTTAGAACGTGTATACTTAACCCGTGTACCGGATGTGGCAAGTGTTATACTACACACAGATGCTGGTGTGATAAGGAGTTCAATGTCATTTATAATAAAATAATTAACAGCAGTGCGGTCTTCATTGTGTCACCTCACTATGCGCCAATTCCCGCTAAGTTAAGCATGCTTTTAGAAAAAATGGAGCAAATAACGTTTTTGCATTGGGGTAATAACAATTCATATCAATCGGAAGTGCATGATTTACCAACAGGTGTAATATCTCATGGCGGTGGTGCTGATTGGGCACTGCAGGAGTATAAAAGAATGGTTAACGACACAATCGGAAATGCATTAGCCACTATCCAGATGAAGCTAATTCCATATTCAAAGGATTGGAATACAGGGATTTCATTCCCTGTAAAGAATGCATATTTTATTGCCGGAAACATTTTCCCAAAACAAGAATACAATTGGGATGAAATTAATAAAAAAGTAGCAGAATACGTAGATTTGGTTATAAGTGCTGTTAAGTAAGAGAAGAACTTAACCGTAAGTACGTACTCTTATTTACACACAATCTCAAAGCAACTGAACATTATAAAATCAATGAGGTGGAATAAAATGGGTAATAAAGGCATTCCAGGAATTGATGAGGCAAAAAAGATTCTTAAGAAAGCAGAACAAATGAATCCTGGACCATGGATAAGCCATTCCATATACGCAGCAGACGCAGCAAAACTAATATCGGATAATTGTCAGGAGCTAGATTCAGAAAAGGCATATATATTAGGTCTACTTCATGATATCGGTAGAAGAGCTGGGATTACTAATATGCGGCATATAATAGATGGATATACATATTCAATTAATGAAGGTTACTATTTATTAGCTAAAATTTGTATTACACATTCATTCCCAACAAAAAATATAAAAGAAGCCTTTGGTAAATGGGATTGTAATCAAGAAGAATATAACTTTGTTATAAATTACTTGAATACAGTGAAATATGACGATTATGATAAGCTAATGCAGTTATGCGATACAGTTGCATTGCCAAACGGATTTGTACTTATGGAAAAAAGAATGGTTGAGGTTGCATTAAGGCACGGAACGCATGAATACACTGCACCTAAGTGGGAAGCTACATTTGAAATAAAACAGTACTTTGAAAGACTAATGGGAAAGTCTTTATATAGCATATTACCGAAAGTTATTGAGAATACTTTTGAAATCTAAACTGAGGTTTTAGAGGAATAAGGATAATAAGGAATACATTAGCCTACCAAGAGGGTGCGCGGGCATAAGCTACTTCCTGTAAGCGACCGGGCGTCGCAAATGCCAACGTCAGATGAAAGGTGCCTTAATAAATTCATGCAATGAATAAAACATCAAGGAAGAATATTATGTCGAAGAATTTCTATCTGGTTGACGATATTGAAAGAATTAATAGTAGTTTTACTCCTCCTGATGAAACACCAATCATGAGATATATGGATTTTAGCAAATATCTTGATATGCTCGAGAAAAGCTTATGAGATTTGAGAGCGTGACATCCTGTCGCACTTTGAATCACGGGGCATCATCAGGTTTCGAAGAAACTGGATCGTAATTGTAGTATGATGTACATCAAGATAATATATATAAATTTAAAGTAGGTGATTATAAATGGATTGGAATATAGTTAAGTTACTAGTTGAAAATATATATGATAAATTGGATATTAGTTTTACACCCTTTTTCAAAGAG
>ENA-UOOK01002260-UOOK01002260.1-fermentation-metagenome-genome-assembly--contig:-NODE-2260-length-24021-cov-6.362722_pt1 | contig 24021 bp, 22 predicted proteins | sample MGYA00245777_ERZ724023 | MGnify/ENA primary metagenome ERZ724023 (study PRJEB28704, sample SAMN03018312) | fermentation metagenome | biome: anthropogenic terrestrial biome; feature: soil; material...
TACTTCCCAATAGCGACCAAGGTTAAACCCACCGATAAATGCCACGCCTTTCTTCTCCCCAGTTGAGAGCCGTGAGATTGTTCAAAGGCAGCGGATAGATAGTCCAATCAAAGAGGAACGATGCTCCAGCCGCACCCCTTGCTCCTCCATAAGCTGACTTCTAGATAATACTGTCCAGTTGTATTTTTGTATAAGCTCTTGACAAACAGATTACACTAATACATAATACATTTATAAATTACTAATTCATAAGTTAGCAAAGTGAGGTGTAGGCAATGTTTGTCGGCAGAAAGAAAGAGCTCGCAAAAATGAACCAACTGTATGATAGTGGAAAGTTTGAATTTGCTATTTTTTATGGTAGACGCAGGGTCGGCAAGACCACCCTGATTAATGAATTCTGCAAAGATAAAAAGGCCATCTATTTTGTTGGTGTTGAAGCAACAGAAAAAGAGAACCTCACGAATTTCTCCAAAGCGATTTTTGACGTCTTTATGCCTGGCATCTCCCTCCCTCCCTTTCAGAGCTTTGAACAATTGTTCGATTACATTTATCCTTTTGTGAAGGATGAAAGAATTATCCTGGTAATTGATGAATACCCTTATTTAGCACAAAGCTACAAACCCATCTCATCTATAATTCAAACTCACATTGACCAAAGATTTAAAGATAGCAAATTATTTTTAATCCTTTGCGGCTCTTCCATGAGTTTTATGGAAAATCAAGTTTTGGGCTATAAAAGTCCTTTATATGGAAGGCGCACAGCCCAATTTAAAATCCATCCTTTTTCATATAAGGAATCCACCTTGATGCTAACTGGCTTTGAGCCGGAGGAAAAAGCAATCCTCTATGGTGTTACAGGTGGTATAGCTGAGTATATATCCCGAGTCAACAACAAAATCGGGCTCCGAGAAAATATTATTGAGCTTTTTTTAACACCATCTGGCAGATTATTTGAGGAACCATCGAATCTATTGAAACAAGAGTTGCGGGACCCATTTACCTACAATGCAATTATTACTGCTATTGCAGATGGAGCAAGCAGACTCAACGAAATTGCTACAAAAGTGGGGATCGAGACCAGTGCTTGTAGCAACCTTTTGTCCTCTTTAATCGCCCTCGGTCTTGTTAAAAAAGAGATACCCGTGACCGAAAAGGTGAGCCGAAAGACGATCTACCTTCTAGAAGATCAGATGTTTCGCTTTTGGTATAGATTTGTCTTTCCCAATATGAGCAATATCGTCAGAGGTAGGGGCGAGGCTGTTTTTGAGGCAGATATTAATCCAAAACTGAATAGCTATATGGGCATAGTGTTTGAACAAATCTGCACTGAGTATCTATGGGAACTTAAAGATCCTCCCTTTTTCTTTCAGAAGATGGGGCGTTGGTGGGGGAACAATCCCAAGAAAAAACGCCAAGAGGAAATCGACATTCTTGCCTTTAGAGATGATGACGCTCTGTTTGGTGAATGCAAGTGGACAAATTCACCGGTAGGGCTTAATGTTTTAAGGGATTTAATTGAACAGGGCAAGCTGTTCAATTACAAAAACAACTATTTCTATTTATTCGCCAAAAATAGGTTTACTGCTGGGTGCACTCTGGAAGCGGAAAAAATGGGTAATGTTACACTTGTTTCCTTTGAAGATATGCAATGATCTGTATAGGCGAATCTCCTCTGGCAAATTGCTCCATGCAAGCAGCCAGGGGAGATTCGCATTGAGCCGGATACTTCTTCCTTCCTGGCAACATATCCAACTCCCGTCCGCCCTATCTATACGCAATAAGTCCTCTTTTTTCTGTGTCCCCCACCCCAGGTTTAGCCCAATATGGGCTGATCTAAAAACTCCACAACAGGCTCTTGCAAACCTTCCAATTCAAAGATCACAATCTCATTATCCCCTAGGTTTAGGATGGGAGCTGGCACATAAAGTGTTTTTACAGGTCCTACTTCCCAATAGCGACCAAGGTTAAACCCACCGATAAATGCCACGCCTTTCTTCCAGCCTGGCAGGTAAAGAAAAGTATCCTCTCGCTTATCGATCTTGAATTTGCCTTGAAAAAAAGCTGGAGTAGTGCAAGCCGACTGTCCCCACTTGAGAGCCGCAAGATTGTTCAAAGGCAGCGGATAGATAGTCCAATCAAAGAGGAACTGGTTCCCCAGCCGCACACCTTGCGTAATCCCTTTCCGATCCAGCATGTAGGGACCGTAATTAATGCGTCCCATATTCTCAACCAAAATATCCAACTGAGCACCGGCCTGGGAAATATCTAGCTTTATAGTTTGCTCTTGATCCCGGTTTACTATTCCTTGGAACTCGCCATTGAGAAAGACCCAAGCCCTATCATGGACATCTTGAATTGAGAGCGCATTATCTTGCCTGGGCCCTGTAACCTGAGTCCGATAAAGGATGAACCCGTAGTCCTGTCCTAGACTCTCCATAGGCACGGGGCTGGTGCTGCTGATGGGCTTTGAAAGCTTATCTAAAGACGCGAAAAGACTGGCCTGGGAGGTGAGCTCCACCTTACCATATGCTTTTTTGGGGATGGGAGCTGGAAGCAGGGTTTCATCCACTTCCACATACTTGGCTAACACATCCCTCACCTTAAAATATTTATCCGTAAGCTCCCCCTCTTCGCTGAGGGGGGCATCATAGTCATAGCTTGTCACTGTGGGCTGAAGCTCGTCTTGGTAATTGGCACCGCTGAAAAATCCGAAGTTGGTACCGCCGTGGAACATGTAGAAGTTCACAGAGGCACCAAGCTTGAGCATCTGGTCTAAAATAGCTGCCACATCATCCCCATCCCGGGTGCGGTGCTCTTCCCCCCAATGATCAAACCAGCCATTCCAATACTCCATGCACATCAGAGGCTTCTTTGGCTGATATTCCTTGAGTTTGGCAAAGGCCTCCTGGGGCCTGGTACCAAAGTTCACGGTCTTAAAAACAGCAGGGAGTGTGCCTCCCTGAAGCATCTCGTCTGTAGGTCCGTCTGAGGTGAAAAGGAGCACATCCATTCCTCGCGCGATCAGTCCTTCCTTTATATATTCCAGATACTTCCTATCATTGCCATAGCTGCCATATTCGTTCTCTACTTGCAGAGCAATAATAGGGCCACCATTTGTGCACAACAGAGGCTTGAGTCTAGGGAGCAATGCATCAAAAAATTTGTCTACCCTGGCAAGATAGGGCTCCCAACTCGAGCGCAGCTGCATCGAGGAATCTGCTAACAGCCAGGAGGGCAGCCCTCCAAACTCCCACTCAGCGCAGATGTAGGGACCAGGCCTGACGATGACATAGAGACCTACCTGGGCGGCTATTTGAATAAACTTTTCAAGATCTGCCATTCCTTGGAAATTAAATTGGTCTGGTTTGGGCTCATGAAGATTCCAGGCCACATAGGTCTCGACAGTATTAAAACCACAAGCTTTGAGTTTTAGGAGCCTGTCTCGCCAATACTCGGGCACAACCCGAAAATAGTGAATAGCCCCTGAAATAATTCTGATGGGTTTGCCATCGTAGAGAAACTGGTCACCGGAAATCTTAAATACCATTTTCAACCCCCCCATTTTTTTTGGAAAAGATAATGCCTTATCTTCCATCCCACAATAAATTTCAGCCTAAGTCTTGGCCACAGAGCCCCTTTCCACATACGCAAAGTCCAATAGTTCTTGAATCTCTCCTTGTCTCTCCCCTGATATCTTTGCAAGCAAATTTTTAGCTGCGCACTCCCCTAGCATGCGATGGGGAAGGCGAAAACAACTGAGGGGTGGTGTTAAAAAGGGTGCCACAGGAAGATCGTCTGCAGCAAGGAGCGAGACATCTTCGGGAATTTTTTTGCCACATTTTTTTGCAGCTTCATAAACATGCGGGGAGGCTGCAGCATGAGCCAGAAAAAAAGCAGTTGTACCGCGGCTTATGCTCTCTACTATTGCCTCTGAAGAAGCGTTCTTTCCAAGTAATAATAGTTCCTCTCGAAGGCCCGCCTCCTCTAGGGCCTTCCGATAACCACGGTAACGTTCAAGATAGCTTTGATATTCTAAAGATGCATGCACAAATGCGATCTTGCTGTGTCCCCTTGTTATAAACTTTGCAGTTGCCTCATAACCCAGGGCAATATTATCAACATCCACAGAGCTTGCTTGGGACAAGTGGGGATTTTTTCCGCAAAGGATAAACTTGAGGTTCGTGCCCTCAAGGCTCCGAATTGAGAGATCTGCAAGTTCAGGCGAATAAAGAATGAGGCCATCTACCTGAGATGATTGAGCTATGTTTTGGTAGGATGCGTGAGATCCGCTATCGGCAGATATCGACAGCATAAAATTGTAACCATGTGGGGACACGACCCCAATAATGCCCCCCATCACCTCCAAAAGCCAGGGCTCCTCCCGAGAAAGCTCATCTGAGAAGGGTATCAACAGGCCTATGTTCCCTGTGGTGCCTGTGGCAAGATTGCGGGCAGCCTGTTGGGGGCGATAGTCCAACTTCGCTATTGCCTCCCGGACCTTTTTCACTGTCTCATCAGAGAGCCTCTTTCCTAAGGGGTGGTTGTTATAAACTAAAGAGACTGTGGCTGGGGAGACGCCGCTGAATTTAGCTACGTCTGCTAGGGTGGTTCTTTTTTTGGCCATTAAAACTTCATCACCTCTATTAAAGCGCTTTAATTTATTGGTATTATAATCCAGTACGGGATCATAGCCAAGGGTAAGAGGTATTGCCCCAACCAAAACTCATGCAAAATACATTCTTCTCATCCGAAAAAAAAATAAGTTGTGTGGGGAAATAACCTCTCGCCCTCTGACAACCACCGGTGCCCCTTCAACTTTCTAAGATCAGCTGAAGTATGCTTTTTATTTTAACTGCCCCACTAGCCAATCCACTGAAAGCTCAAGCACCTTCCGCTCCCAAGCAGGATTATTGTAGGTGTGATCCGCATCTGGAATCAGGTGATATTCCACAGGGCTACCTGCACCTTGAGCTGAGTCGCGGTACAGAGCTGCCTGGGAGGGCGGAACTGTCTGATCTTCTGCTCCATGGATAATCAAAAGAGGTAGTTTTCGTTTTGCAAGCTCAAGATGGGGCTTGGCATCCTTACACTGGAGGAGAAACTCTCGGCTCACCACATTGGCACCGAACTCCATAGTATCGCGGCCACTAGCCAAAACCTCATCTGCAGCTTGCGAGAAGAAGGTGCGGCTGAAATCTGCCACTGCAGACCAAAGTGCACAGCCCGAGAGCCTAGGATCGCGGCCAGCTAGGGTAGCTGAGACTGCCCCGCCCATGGAGAGGCCCAAGATAGCCAGGCGCCCTGCGTCAACTTCAGGCAGACTTTGGAGAAAATCCAAAGCTACCTTTGCATCCTCGATTTCACCCTCCAGGGTCATTTGGGAAAAATCCCCTTCGCTGTCTCCAGAACCCCGAAAATCGAATCTGAGGGCCACTATTCCCCGATCTGCCAGCTTTTGGGCTAACTTCACAAAGAGCCTGTGCCCCTCCACCTTTGTGCCCGTAAAGCCGTGGCAGATGAGCACAGCAGGTAAGGCCCGGGCTTTTGGCGGATAGTGGAGCACCCCCAGTATTTTCTCTCCCCTGTTTTCAAAGACCACAGGTCTTCGCATTTGGCTACATTCCTTTCTCTGCATATTCCGGATAAAGACGGCGATAGATCCTGCCCATAGCCCGGACACGCTCCAGATAGCGGCGGGTTTCAGGGAAGGGAATCTGGGTCTGGTCCTCACCGTTCCAGATGTTTTCTTCTAACCAGCGGCGCACATTGCCCCGGCCAGCGTTGTAGGCGGCAAGGCTCCGGGTGGTATCGCCGCGGAATTCCCGATAGAGGCTTGCCAGATACCAGCAACCAAAATCAAGGTTATACGTGGGATCGTACAGCAGCTCCTGACTATAACCCACGTTCCGCTGGGATGCAATCCAGCGAGCAGTCTCTGGCATCAGCTGCATCAGGCCCCGTGCACCTTTAGCTGAAGTTGCCTCTGGATAAAAACCACTTTCCACCTTCACTATGGCAAAGACCAAATAGGTATCCAGGCCGTATTCCTGAGACTTTTCCGGAATAATATCCTCATATTTTATCGGATAGACAAGACGCAAAAACCACCTGCTGTGGCTCGCTGTATAAATTCCCATCAGCAGGATGATTATAAACAACAAGCAGCCTCCCAGCCGCCCCCTACGCCGTTTGTGCTTCCTCATATTCAGCAAAGGCAGTAAGGAGTACTTCAGCTGTAGCCTCATTTGTGGCCAGGGGCACATTATGCACATCGCATACCCTAAGGAGGGCTGTGATATCAGGCTCATGGGGCTGGGCTGTGAGGGGATCCCGAAGGAATATAACTGCATCTATTTTCTCACTGGCAACTAGCGCTCCAATCTGCTGGTCTCCTCCTATTGGGCCCGACAGCATCCTTTTGACAGTAAGTCCTGCCTGCTCCTCTACAAGCCTACCTGTGGTACCTGTACCTACAAGTTCGCATTTGGAAAGAAATTCTGCGTGCTTTTTAGCAAATTCTACCATCTCATCCTTCTTCTGATCATGAGCAATTAGTGCAATCCTTCTTGTCATAAAATCTCCCTCCATATCTTCTCCACCTGCTTTTTTACATCGGCAAAAGGCAGGGAGGTGTCAATTAGATAATCTGCCCGCAGCATCTTCTGCTGCAGGGGCAGCTGGGAATCAATTCTCCTTTGAGCCTCCTCCCTCGTGAGGCCATCTCGGTCCATAAGTCGGGTCAACTGAGTCTTTTGATCTACAGATGTCACAATTACCTTCTCCACGAGCCGCTCCCAGCCTGCTTCAAATAATATAGCCGCAGAGAGTACCACATGTCCCTTTGTTGATAGCTCCTGGATTTGTTTTTTCATTTCCTCCTCCATCAGGGGATGGAGGATGCTATTTAAAAGCGCTAACTTTTCCTTATCTTCAAAGACTATGCTGCCCAAAACTTGTCGCTTGAGAGTTCCGTCTTTTGCCAGCACCTCGGGGCCGAAGGCTTCTACAACCCTCACAAGTCCCACGCATCCCGGCTTCACGACTTGCCGTCCGATATCATCTGCCTCAATTAGCTGGGCACCAAGCTTAACTAAGTGCTGGGCAACTGTGGTTTTGCCAGAGGCAATACCACCTGTAAGGCCTAGGATCATTCCTTATCCCTCCTTTGGCACTGAGGACAGAAGAAGCTACCCCTGCCTGCCACAACTATCCTGTGGATGGGTTTGCCGCAAGCTTGGCAGTCTTGGTCTCGTCTGCCGTAGACTGCAAGTTTGTTTTGAAAGCCACCGGCTTCACCCTTGCCATCTACGTAGTTACGGAAAGTGGTGCCATGGTTTTCGATTCCCTCAGCTAACACTGCTTGCACACTCGCGGTAAGCTTTTGGCAATCCTCCTGGGGGAGCTCATTTGCCGGGGTGAGAGGATGGATTCGAGCGCGATAGAGAGCCTCATCTGCGTAGATGTTCCCTACACCTGCAAAGAGTCTTTGATCTAGGAGAGCACTTTTGATGGGAGAGCGCCGCCTTTGCAGCTTTTGGAAAAGTTCCTGGGTGGAGAACTCCTCCGAGAGGAGCTCGGGGCTAAGGCTGAAAAGGCCTGCGATGGATTGGTATTCCCCTGTGGGCACAAGATTTATCGTGGCAAAGGTGCGGATGTCTACCAGACGCAGCTGCCCCTCTAGATCTTGGAACTGCCAGATAGCTGTGATGTGCTTATCCCGTGGCAGATCCTTTTGATACCACATCAGCTGGCCTGTCATCCGCAGGTGAAGGACCATCGTCAGCTTACCCTCAAGGTGCCACAGAAGATACTTACCACGACGGGCAAGCTCTAGGAGTTTGCGCCCTTTTATGGTCTGTGCTAATTCTGGGGCACCAACTAGTCCCTTCACACTTTTAGGGCGTAACACCTCTACAGAGGAGATAGTCTGCCCTTCTAGAAAGAGCAAGCTACGCCTTATTGTTTCGACCTCTGGTAACTCAGGCATCTCATTCCTCCATCAGCCAGCTGGTGCCTGTCTTCGGCTCCACAAGCAGGGGCACGGATAGGGGCATAACCCCTTCCATCTCCTCACAAACCAGCTTCATAAGACGCTCTTCCTCTGAGGGGGGGTATTCAAACAGAAGTTCGTCGTGGACCTGAAGCAGCATTCTGGTATTGAGGCCCTCTCCCCGAAGCCTCCGCTCCACAGCCAGCATGGCAAGCTTGATTAGATCCGCGGCACTACCCTGCACTGGCGTGTTCATGGCCATGCGCTCGGCAAACTGCCTCCGGTTCCAGTTGCGGCTTGTGATCTCAGGCAAGTAGCGACGCCGACCCAAAAGCGTAGTTACGTACCCTTGTTTTTTCGCTAGGGAAATTACACTTTCTTGGTACTCTTTCACGCCGCGATAGCGCTGGAAATAGCGGTCTATATACTCCCCAGCCTCACTGCGACTGATACCTGTATTTTTGGCTAGGCCAAAACTGCTGATGCCATAGACAATTCCAAAGTTAATTGCTTTGGCAGCGCTGCGGAGCTCCCCTGTAACCTCATCTGCTCTGAGCCCAAAGATCTCAGCTGCTGTGCGGCTGTGGATATCCTCCCGGTCCTTGAAAGCTTCGATCAGGACAGGGTCCCCTGCCAAATGTGCCAGGACCCGCAGCTCAATTTGGGAGTAGTCTGCCGAAAGAAAGCGCCATCCCTTCTCTCCTGGAATAAAGGCCTTCCTAATCTTGCCCCCCTCTTCGCTGCGAATGGGGATGTTCTGCAGGTTTGGATCTGAGCTACTGAGCCTTCCGGTAGCTGTGACTGCCTGGTGGAAGTTGGTATGAATCCTGCCTGTTTTCGGATCAACTAAAGCAGGCAGTGCATCCACATAGGTGCTCTTCAGCTTGCTAAGCTGCCGGTAGATCAAGATCTGCCCGATTAAAGGGTGCTCCCCTTCCAGCTCTGTTAATACCTCGTTGTCTGTGGAATAGCCAGTCTTAGTTTTTTTAATGGGTTTCAGGCCCAGATCCTCAAAGAGAATCTGGCTTAGCTGCTTGGGTGAGTTCAGGTTGAACTTCCGCTCCACAAGGCTCGCTGCTGCCTCTTCTATTTTTTTGATCTCAAGGGCCATCTCCCCTGAGAGCTGGTCTAAAAGTTCCGTGTCAAGTGCAATTCCAGCAAGCTCCATTCTGGCCAAAGTTCCAGAAAGAGGTAATTCCAGATCTTGATAGAGCTGGGTGAGTTTGTCAGCCTCAAGCCTTTGGCCGAGATCCTCGCTTAAGCGGTAGAGGAGGGCGGCTTTTGTTGCTAGCTGGCTTGAGAAAGAGAGGGCCTGGCCAAGACCAAAATCTAGACTCAGTTGCTTCTTCTCTTGTGGCTGCCAACTGTAGAATTTGGCGAGTAGGCGATCTAGGTTTTCGCATTCCTCACCAGGTTCTAGAAGGTAGGCAGCAAGCATGGTATCCAGTGTAATTCCAGCTATGTCCAGCTCCTGCCTTTGGAGTGTAACCTGAAGCCATTTGGCATTATGACAGCGTTTCTCCATGGCAGGGTTCCCAAGCCAGCTCAGGGCGAGGTTCAAAGCTCCGTCTTTCGCACCTTCCAGTTCCTGGGGGATGAAATAGCCCCTCTCGCCTGAGAGGGCCACGGCAAGCCCCATGATCTTGCCTCCCCATTCCCCGGCACCTCGCCTGGACTCGGTGAGGAGCAAGAGAGAGCAATCTTTGGCTTCTTCAAGTTCCGCCAATAGCTTTTGGTATTGGGCCAAGGTCGTGATGACAATTCCTTCGGGCTGTTCTACCTGAGGCCCGGATTTGGTTATCTCCTCTCCGCTCCAGCGGCTGAGGAGCGTGGTAAATTCCAACTCCTCAAGAAAAGCTGCTACCTTCTCCTTGTGAGGTTCCTCAAAGGAGATCTTCTCGAGGGAGGCAATTGGCACCTGGCAGTCGATGGTGGCTAGCTCCTTGGAGAGGAGAGCCAGCTCACTGTGTTGGGTAAGTTGTTCTTTTTGCCTGGGAGTTAAAGATCCTAGATTGGCCATGATCTCCTCGAGGCTCCCGAATTCTCCCAGTAGTTTCACTGCAGTTTTGGGGCCTATTCCCCGAACCCCTGGAATGTTGTCTGAGCTGTCACCTACAAGCCCCTTGTAGTCGATAATCTGGCTGGGGGCAACGCCCATTTTCTCTTTTACGCCAGAGGGAGCCATTTTTTCCAGTTGACTGATACCCCTCACTGTGAGCAGCACCTGAGTCTTTGCTGTTACCAGCTGCAGCATGTCTTTATCCCCGGTGACGATCACAGTCTCCCAGCCTAGATTCTGGGCATCTCGGGCCAGGGTGCCGATGATATCATCTGCCTCGAAGCCCTCTTTTTCCAAGATGGGCACGCCCATGGCCTCTAAGAACTCCCGCACTCTTTGAATCTGATGAGGGAAATCTTCAGGCAGAGGGGGCCGATTGGCCTTGTACTCCTCATAGCGCTTGTGACGGAAGGTGGGGCCTGGTAGATCCATGGCCACAACTACCCTTTGGGGTTTTTCGTCGTCTAAAAGCTTGAAAAACATATTCACAAACCCATAGACAGCATTGGTAACTTCGCCTTTTGCTGTTTTCAGGGTATCTGGGAGTGCGTGGTATGCACGATGGATGAGACTGGACCCATCAATAATAAATAATTGAGAAGACAATCTCCTCGCTCCTTTATAGTCTAATACTATATTGTTCCCTATAGATAGAAAGAATCCTTTTCTTCTTGCGCGGTTGTTGAAAAAAACCAACTTTGGCAGATTGTGCTCTAGCTGCCCAAACTTACATAGAGGATTATGGCAAGGTGGGTTGAATATTGCAAGTAGAAATCTTCTATTGGAGGAATGTCCGATGAAAAGTTTTTTGCAGAAAGCCGCATTGATGCTTCTGTTCATCGCTGCAGCGACCAGTTTGGTCCAGGCAGCGAAGCTTCGTGATATTGAGAACTCCTGGGCGAAGGGTGCTATCGAGGAGCTGGTGGCAGCCGATGTAATCCAGGGTTATCCAGACGGCACTTTCAAACCTGAAAAACAGGTGAGCCGGGCAGAGTTCGCCAAAATCTTAACAGGCGCCATGGACTGGAAGCAGGAGGGAGAGGCTGATTACACAGATCTAGCCTCCCACTGGGCAGAGGAGTATATTGCAACTGTAGGGGCTCACGATGTGATCCAGGGCTATCCTGATGGCACTTTCCAGCCTAACCGTTCTATTAGTCGTGCTGAGATCTTAACTATGATCACCCGGGCTATAAAGCTCGGTGAGAAGGCAGAGACAGCGGACACGTGGCTACCTAGCTTTATTGATCTGAATACGCAGCACTGGGCCTTCAAAAACGTGGAGGCTGCAAACCATCTTGGCATCTTACCTTCCTATATTGGCACGGAGCTGAAGCCAGATGAGTTTGTAACCCGGGCTGAGACTGCATATCTGGTAAACAGTCTCAGAAAGCTTCAGATCATGGAGGGCGTAGTTGCAGCAGTTGATAAGAAAGACAGCACAATTAACTTCAGCCCCAACCTTGGTGAGACAAGGCTCCTGTATGCTGGCACTCAGACTGTGATCATGCGTAACCAAGTGTCATCATCTGTGGACAAGCTCCTAGAAGGAGACAAGCTCTATGTGGTTGCCAACAGCATCGGCGATCCCCTGATCATCAAGGCTTTTGGCATTGTGACCCGTTCAGATGTGGCCTCCAGGATTAGCGCCACCACAGGTGGTCTCTTAACAGATAAGGACGTAACGAATGCAATGCGGGGAAATTGGTCTGCCATCAGCGATAATATGCGCGGTGAGGTTTATAACCGTCTTATTGATTCGGGAATGACACCAACCGAGGCAGAGTCCTTGGTGACTCAAGATTGGGGGAACCTGAAGGGTGCAGCCCAGGAGCGGATGGCACAAGCCCTTGCCGATTACCTTGGTGTGGCACCACAGATGGTTGTGGCGTTAATCGGACGAGACTGGAAACAGCTTGAGAACTTTGCCCAAGTTGAGCTTACAGAGCGGCTTTTGAGCCGATTGATTCAATAACCACTGTAATCCTCGTAATTGAAGCAATTTAAAAGAGGCTACCGTACGGTAGCCTCTTTCTCTATCTATATAGATAAATTTGGGTTAAGATATGGCAGTCCAATTTATGAGATCTCCACAAATTGCGGTTGCATTTAATTATAAAATTGGCATAATAGAAACGAGAGGAAGAAGGAAGCATTATGCTACTATCTTTAAGGTCAAAAACTACCGCGCTGAAGCGATGCTGTGATGGCATCCTCTCTGAAAGAAGATAAGGAAACTCGCCTACGGCCAGCGTGGGCTTCTGCCAGCTGTGATTCTACGATAAAATGGCGGAGGGAAAAGTAAAATTCAAAGTTGAAACTTACACCGAGCGTATTTATGACATATATGCTTTCCTACCGTATTAGCCACCCGTAATCCTGCCTGCAATCCACGATATAGTCAACATAAACCGTTTGATCTTTAATTTGATACATAATTAAATACCATTTCTCAACAAACATCTTATGATATTTATTGAACGGTATAAACTCTGCTTCCAGAAACGGAAAACGCTCCGGCATCCTATCCAAAGAATGAATGGCCTCCATTAGATCGTTTTTAACCCTGCGGGCAGCTGAGGGACTTTTCTGCGCTAGAAAACGAACATGGCCCGCCAGCATCTGCCGGACGCGCTCGGAGACAATCACCTTATATTGAGGTTTCTTTTCCATGCTCCACCTCACGGATAATGCTCTCTAGATGGGTATTTAGTTCATCCGGTGTAATTCCAGTACGGCCAGAGAGACGATCTTCCTCTACAGCCAACAGTTCTTCACGTAGCTTTAGCATTTTCTCACGACGAACAAAGGAATCTATGTCCATAACCACTAGATCTCCCTCACCGTTTTTGGTGAGATACACAGGTTCTCCGGAGGACTTGCATAAGGCCGCAATTTCATTATAATTTTGTCTGATGCTTGCGGACGGTTTTATCTGCATAGTATCAGCTCCTCGTAGCAATATTTTACTTATATTATACCCTTATTATGCTATTTGGTCAACCAAAGATTGCACTAAATATCTATGTAACTCTTTCAGCGATTTTCCTCCTTTCGGTGTAGCAACCTAGGGATACCATAAAAATCGCTTGAAAGGATCATTTTTTGTGGCCGTCCAGTATACTAGCTATTCCCCAACTATTCCGGTTTTCCTCCTAAGAACCGCTGAATTGTGAAGCTGTTCTCTTACAATAATTAAACAGACGATTTTCATACATGGCAAAGATTTGCTTATTGCTATAGACAACCAAGCTAGCCTACTGAAATTAACCTTGAAGCCTGCCAAAAAACTGAAGTGATATTTCAATATCCTAACAAAACAGGAGGGGTCTCCCCCTCCTGCCAGTCAATCTTAATTTTTAACCCTTCCTCGATCCACACCAGCACGGCTCCCTCAAGTAACTTGCGAAGCCGCTCCCCTGAAAGATAGAGCTCGCCTCCTGAGACAACATCCACGGAAACTACTTCTCCCTCTGGCAAGACCACCTCCACTCCCTCTCGCTTCCAACCGAAAGCTTCAATAAATGGCGAGAGAGGAAGGTATGCAATGCCGGACCAATAAAAGCCTTCTACTGTACAGGTGGGAAGCTCTACTTGCAGCTTCCAAGGTACTGGTCCTCCCTTACCTTTGATTAAGGGCAAGGCAATCTTACTTACCGGCAGCCCCGAGAGGAGTTTTTCCAAGGTTTGGTTTTGAGGCTTTCTACCGTAGATATCATCTGCAAAAGCTACATAGAGTTCCTTTTCTTTTTTTTGGAGAAGCACTGTTTCATAAACTAAATCAACAGTTGTGCCCACAGCTACGATCTTAAATAACTCTTCCACATCCGGGTTATACATCCTGATGCAGCCAAGGGAGACTGCAGTGCCAATAGATGAGGGACGATTATTGCCATGGATGCCATAGCCCGGGATGGAAAGACCTAGCCAGCGATGGCCCAGGGGATTGTTTGGCCCCGGCGGCACTGGCTCCTTGCCCTTGGGGTGCCATGTGGGATTTACAAGTTTGTTGATGATCTTCACTCTGCCCACAGGTGTAGGCGTATCCCGTTTACCTACAGCGATAGGATAAATTTTTTGGAGACTTCCTTTGGCAAAAAGGTACAGTTGCCTTTGGGGAATATTGATCACGATGCTATAGCCGACTTTACTGGGTGCTACAATTGTATCTGGCGGAAATTTTAAATCCGGATACACTTCTCCTCGGGCAACTTGAGCAAACAGAACAAATATAAGCACTACAAGACAGTATTTTTGCATCTTGCTGCCACCTTCCCACTGTGTTCATGCTACTATATGCAGCTGGGAATTGATCTATACTGCCCTGCCTGTACTTTTTTAAAGAGCAAAAGGTGCGGTACTCAGATAACGCATGCCGGTATCCGGGAGAATCACAACTACACGTTTCCCCTGGCCTAATTCTTTGGCCACAGCCAGGGCACCTGCTGCTGCAGCTCCCGAGGAGATCCCCACAAGCAGCCCTTCCTCTTTGGCCAGACGCGATGTTACTTCTATAGCCTCATCATCTGTAATCCTGAGCACCTGATTTAAGCGAGAGCGATCTAGGACGGCGGGAACAAAACCTGCTCCTATCCCCTGGAGCTTGTGGGGCCCTGCAGTACCCCCGGAAAGCACAGCTGAGCTTTCCGGCTCCACACCTATAATCTTGGCATTTGAGCCTAAATCTGCTAGCGCTTGAGCGATGCCACTGATGGTGCCGCCTGTACCCACACCTGCCACCACTGCATCTAGTTTTCCTCCAGTCTGCTCCCAGATTTCAGGGCCTGTTGTGAGCCGATGAATTTGGGGGTTTGCTGGGTTATCGAACTGGCCTGGAAGAAAAAAGTCGGGGTTTTCTCGAGCTAGCTCCTGGGCCTTTTGGATTGCCCCTCCCATGCCTAAGGCTCCATTTGTAAGCAATAATTCCGCTCCATAGGCTCCGAGCACTGCCCGCCTCTCTACGCTCATGGTCTCGGGCATGACGAGAATTAACCTATAGCCTCGGACTGCTGCCACCATGGCAAGGCCGATGCCTGTGTTGCCACTGGTGGGCTCCACTATTGTGCCCCCTCTCTTGAGCAAACCCTTTTTTTCGGCATCTTCAATCATAGCCAGGCCAATGCGATCCTTTATACTGCCACCTGGATTGAATAATTCCACTTTCGCTAGAATCTCTGCTCTACCCTCTGAATCCAAATTAAGCCGAACCAGTGGGGTATTGCCAATTAGCTCTAATGCGTTGTCCACTATTTTTCCCATCTTGCCTCTCCCCTTATAAGTTTCTTTTAATACTAACTTTTCCTATCGGATTTGTCAAGATTAAAACTGAAGGTTTTTCATATTTTAAAATGCCCGCTCCAAAAGTAGCATTAGCTCTTTGAAATCTGCATTTTTAGGATTTGCAGCCATGGAGGCTGAAGGCAAGCTTTCTTTAGCAATTGCAGCTAATTCTTCCTGTTTGATGCCAATTGCAGAAAGGGTTTTTGGCAGCTGAAATTGGGCCAGGAGCTGCCAGATCTTCTCTGCTATATCCTCGGGGGCCCTTGATTTGAAGATTTTAGCTAAGTCCTCTGCTTTGCTGGTAACTTGCGGGAGATTGTAGAGGAAGACGTGGGGCAGCAGCATGCCGCAGACAAGGCCATGAGGTTGGCCGGATCTCACGCCAATGGGGTGAGCTAGGCCATGGACTGCCCCCAGTCTCGAGTTTACGAACGCTTTTGCCGAGAGGAGGCTCCCCAAAAGCAGGCCCTCTCGCGCTTTGAGATCGTGGCCGCCAGTAACTGCCCCAGGAAGATTTTCAACAACTAGTTCTACTGCCCGCAGGCTCAAAAGATCTGAGAGGGGCGTGCTAAAGCGAGATAGGTAGCCTTCTGTGGCGTGGGTTAGGGCATCGAGGCCACATATAGCAGTCTGCTTTGGAGGTAGAGATAATGTGAGCTCGGGATCCACAATTGCGGCTTTCGCAAACCACAGGGGACTGCGCACTGATTGTTTCTTGCCCTGATGAATTAGGACTGCGTTGTTCGTGACCTCAGCTCCAGAGCCTGCTGTTGTGGGAATGCCGAGCCAAGGCAGGGAGGGCTTGTCTGGTGTGCGGCCAAAAAAATATTCCTCTGCCCTTCCCGGGAGCTTTGCAAGACCCCCGATGGCTTTTGCCGCATCTAAGGCGCTGCCCCCGCCGAGGCCTATCACCAAGCTTGCATCTTGTGCTGCCTCTATTCCTGCATCCACGCTAGCAAGTTCTGGCTCGCCAGAGGGCAGGATGAAAGTCTCCATCTTCACTTGGCTTTTTGCTAACAAGTCTTGGATTTGAGGCAGGGAGCTATCTTGGGCGTGTCTGCCACAGATAACCAAGGTTGTGAAGCTTTTTGGTAGCCCCAATTCCAGTTTCAACTCTTCGAGAATTGCGGGTAGCTCTTGCATGCTACCAGGTCCAAAATGAATCCTAGATACTCCATAATGTTTGAATGCTGTCATAGGTTTCCCTCCAAAAAAGAAAAGAGCACCACGAGGTGCCCTAGTCGATTTTCGCCATAAGTAGAGAGTTTTTATGTTTATCAATATGATCCAAAAAGAAGCCTGCACCTTGGGCTACGGCGCTTACTGGTTCTTCCGACAAGTTCACAGGGATCCCTGTCTCTTGGCTAAGAAATTTAGGCAGGCCATTGAGAAGGGAGCCGCCACCTGTCATCACGATGCCCCGGTCCATGACGTCGGCTGCGAGTTCTGGGGGTGTGCGCTCTAGAACTGATTTGACTCCATCTACAATCTGCATGATAGTCTCAGATAGGGCCTGGAACGCTTCCATAGCTGTAAGTTTAAGGGTTCTGGGCAGCCCTGTGACCAAATCCCGGCCTCTTATTTCCATGGTGGGGTTTCCGCCTTCAGGGGAGGCAGAGCCGATTTGAATCTTAATCTCCTCTGCTGTGCGCTCGCCAATCATCAGGTTGTACATCTTTTTGATATGACGGACTATGGCCTCGTCGAATTCATCGCCGCCTATGCGTAGGGATTCTGAGACCACAATTCCTCCCAACGAGATGATGGCGATGTCAGTTGTGCCGCCGCCGATATCTACGATCATGTTGCCATTGGGTTCTCCTACAACAAGCCCTGCACCGATAGCAGCGGCCATGGGCTCTTCAATTAAATGAATCTTTTTGGCGCCAGCTTGCATTGTGGCTTCCATGACTGCCCTTTTCTCTACGCTGGTGACGCCTGATGGTACGCAAATTACTACCCGAGGCCGAAAGATTCGCTGGCTACCGCAGACTTTGTTGACGAAATAGCGGAGCATGGTCTCTGTGACCTCGTAGTCTGCAATTACTCCGTCTTTCAGGGGTCTGATTGCTACGATATGGCCTGGTGTACGTCCGATCATCTGCCTTGCGTCTTCACCTACTGCCAAAACTTTGCCTGTGTCTCGCTCTATGGCGACAACTGATGGTTCATTGATCACGATTCCTTTATCTCGGACGTAGACCAAAATAGATGCTGTACCCAGATCGATCCCGATATCTGTTGCGAAATTAAACATCCCCCAATCCCCTCCACCTTGTCCAATTTATCGATGAAAAAGCAGCCCCCAAGGACCGCTTGCAAGCCAATAATACCAATTTTCGACATTTACCAGCTTTTTCCTCCTGCGTTCAGCCCACATTATGACGATATTTCTTACGTGTTGCCTCGCCACCTCTGATATGGCGCTCAGCTTTATTGGTATCTAAAATCCGCTTCACTTTGCGGGCTAGATCCTTATTGATGCTGGGCAGCCGCTCTGTCAGGTCCTTGTGGACTGTGCTTTTGCTAACAGAAAAGACTTGTGCTGCCTGGCGTACTGTGGCCTTATTGGAGCATATGTACTCGCTGATATCCAAAACCCGGCGCCTGATGTAATCCCTCACCCTGCCCGCCCCCCTCTTCTCTTCTGTTTAATATATATGCAGCAAGAGGGGGAATATGTCTTGAGAATTAAACTAACAGGTCAACGGGGGATTTTTATCCATGCTTTTGGATCTTGCGCCTGGCCGCCGCGGGAGATGCTAAAGTGCACACTAGCCCTAGAGCAAGCCCCGCTCTCTCCGCTATAGGCTACTACTTGATTCTGCCCGACCGTCTCACCTACCTTCCCTACAACTGCACTTAGGTGGCCGTAGGTAATTGTGGTGTCCGCTGCCTCAATTTTGAGGAACTGTCCTAAGATGGGCTCTTGGCCTATCTGAATGATCTTGCCGCTTGTGGCTGCACGCACAGCTGTGCCTAAAGCCGCGGCAATATCCAAGCCACTGTGGTAGCGCCAGTCTCCGCTCTCCGAGCGATACCAGCCCTCTTCCCGCACTATTTGGCCATCCACAGGCCAGGAGGGCAGGCTATGTGGTTCCTCCGGGGCCAGTGGTTCCGGCTCCACTGAGGTTTCAGGCTCTACTTTCTTCTCTATCTGTTGCGTAACCTGCGCTTGCGGTTCTACTTTCGCTGTTTTTTTCGGTTCCTCGCGTCTAGCAAGAGTGAAGGCAAGGGAAAAGCCCACGACTAAACAAAGTAGCAAGAGTCGCCACTGGCCTTCTGAAAACTTGTCCCTTATTTGCTTCCACTTGGCCCATGATTTTTGGGCCAAACTTTGGCGCGTTTCCATTTCGCATCACCCATGGATATTGTCGCCAAATCTTACCAGTTTTATTCTTCTGTTGCAAGCTTTGCGCCCTGATAATAATGGGAGAGGATCTGCCTGTAGGTTTTGCCCTCCTCGGCCAAACCTTGGCAGCCATATTGACACATGCCGACTCCATGGCCATTGCCAACTACTGTGAGTTTGATTCTGGTGCCCTTATTTTGAACTTGGAAGTTTGTAGAGCGAAGCCCCAACATTTTTCGAAAATCAGTGCCAAGCAGCTCTCGCTCTCCCACCCTCACTCGCTCTACTCTGCCTGCTTTACTTTTTTTAATAATTGCCAGGGCACCGGAGCCTGTGCTTACAACCTGAGCCGAGAGATCTACGCCTGTGGCCACAGCCAGATCATGGGCAGAGAAGTCTAGTTCTTGTCTGTAGCGCGGGGACTCCCTGCAGTATTTGCAGCTGACGCTTTGTAGATATGGCAAGGAACTTCCCCAGACGACTTTGGAATCTTCTGTGTGGCCGCCGCAGGTGGAATGGTAGGCTGCGAAGATTGGTTTGCCTCCATAAACCAAGACTTCGCCTTTGGTTTCTTCTACTGCTTGCGAGACTTTCCGCCAGAGTTTGAAAGATTGAAAGAAGCCCCAGCGTTTCCGCAGTTCTTCTTTGGAGAGCCAGGCTTGGTCTGTTTGGAAGTCTGTTGTAAGGGAGCCTTTTCGTTCTTGTTGGTAGAGGGCGTAGGTTCTGGCAGCCACAGCCTGGGCTTTGAGTGCTTCGAGCTTGAAGTCCGCTGGCATTTCAGCGGCCACTACCCCTTTGATGTATTCGTCGATGGGCATTTTTTGAAGTTTGCTACCTATTTTCACATCTACAGTTTGTTGGCCGCTATAGGTTAGTTTTGATTCTTCTTCCCAGTTGAAGCCTCTTACCAAAACTGCAGGAACCCCGATGAGGACTACGAGGCAACAGATGAGGATGCTTCCGATTGCACGCAGCATATTTTCTCCCCCTTGGACGTGCTTTTGGTTTATGTATATGAGGACTTTGAGGCGAGTAGAACAACAAAGCCAGCCTTTCGGCTGGCTTTGGGTAAGTCTCTAAATATATATTTTTGTGGCTTTGGCTGCATACTCCCTTGTAAAAAGCTCTCCGTCGAATCCGGGATCATCTGCAGGTAGATCCTTGAGTTTAATTTCTTCGCCACCTCGCTCTTTTGAGATCCGGCCTGCCAGCATGATTTTTATGGCTTCTGTAATTTTCTCCACTGGAGCCAAGCTATTTTGGCCCGTTTCTAAAAAGTCGCAGATCCGATCCAGTAGTGCTCCGTAGATTTTGGTATTATCGATGCGAAATTGATGAACTTTCTTTGTGGTCATGATTACTAGTTCAAATGGCTGCCAGAGATTATGGAAGGCGTTGTAGGTGGCGGTAATGCCATTTTCTAACTTAACAAAGTATGTTTCAGCTGCGTATTGCTCCTTTCGGGCGCGACCTACATATTTGGTGCTCACAGGCGCAGAGCCTGCGAGCTGGTGGATGGCTTCGACTATATGGATTGCATAGTTAAATTCATCCACGCCAGCTGTGCCATAGATGGTCACGAGCTCTCCTCGCTCCTGTGTTGGCTCTGCAAGAAAAGCTTCAATCTCTTCTGCGTAACGCACAGAGGAGCTACCTAGGATGATAGCGCCCTGTGCTGCGAGTTGTTCTAGTTTCCTGCAGTCCGCCAGTGAGCCAACTATGGGTTTGTCGATGAATACGGGTTTGTTACGTTTTATAAATGGCATGGCCTCTTTTATATGTTGATCCCAATTGCAGCCTTGGATGAAGCCGACATCAACAAAGTCAGCCATCTCATCGATGCTATGGAAGCGTTTTTCCAGGCCGAACTCATTGATGAAGCCCTGTACCTCGTCGTCTTCGCGAAAGCTATCGTTATAGACAGCTACATAACGGGCGCGATTGTCGTTTGCTAGATACTCTGCGAAGGCTTTGGGGTGTGATACATCTATGTTTACTACGCCAATTCTAATCACTGTTTCCACTCCTTGTCATATTTTCAAACAAGTTATATGCATCAAAAAGAGGTAGTGTCAAGAGATGTTCGCAAAAAACATCAGAAACTACTAGTAAGGTTTGGCTGCTTTAACCCGAAATCGGAAAATGATTTAAAAAGTGTTGACTTAATATCAATGAAATTCGTTTATACATCTAAATAATCTGTGTTGGTATGTATTAATGGTGACATGTCTTCTAAGTTAAGCATAAAAAATAAGAATTGCTTTGATTTGGGGTACACAAAACTAAGCCCCTATTTTCCAATTTCCAAAAAGGATTAGAATTGCAAGACCCTAGCTTAATTTAAATGCTATGCTGCTTCCATGGTTGCCCTCGTTAATAGGGCTGCAGAACCGTTCCAGATCTCAATTCGTAATATAACCTCAAGCACGATAAGTTATTTATGGGCATAATCATATATAAACAACTCTTTTTTAATATGAATGTAAGCATTCTTTGTCATATTACAAATTGCAGATTAAACCTTTTCATAAGGGTGTCCCAGAGGCTGGATAACATGTTGGTAAATTTCTACTTTCTTTTCCAATAGATATTGGAAAAGATCTGGTAAATCCCAACTGTTCAAAGGACCAAAGAGAATCGGCACGCGCTCAGGCCGATACAATCTTTTTCGCACCACCTGAGCAAAACTCTCTGGTAAATGGGACAAACGTAGCTGAGCTATCGGCGCAAAAGGGGCAGCCAGACTCGCGAAAATTACTCCTTTACCACTACCTGCTAGCACTAACCGCTCTTTGTCAGACCGCTCCAGAAGATATTCTATTCCCCGCAGCACATCTGCTACCTGCATCCCCACAAGGGATGTGCCTAACATCTGGGCATCGCAGCTAAGACGATATTCTGTCTCATAAAAATGAAAGGGACGCCTGCAGTGGATTGTAATTTTTCGTGGAGCAACCCCACCTATACCCCTAGGATCGAAAAGGAAGACATCCCTTCCTTCTGCCAAAAGAGAGACGATTAATTCCCAGGAGACCTCAACGCCAGCTGTGCCCTCCTCCAGAAGAAGCAACACAGGATCATTTGATGCCTCTTTGGCATGGAATAGGAGCCCACTGACTAAAACTCCATCCTCACTCCAGAAAAAGACCTTCTCCCGGACGATTCCGTCTGCGACCAGATCTTTTGCAATCACCCGTGGATACTTCGGTCCCTGGAGTTTGGGGTAACACAAAGTTTCCTCCAACAGGGCCGGACTGAATTTTTTCTTAGGTTTATCCTCCAACGCCGCCACAAGCAAGTCATGGATAGTGGTGGCCTGGGGAAAGTCTCCTAAAATCTGCCCCGTTTTGGTGCAATTAAGCTTTTGAGGGTCGTGGATCAGGGGATCTCGAGTACGAAAATCTGGCTCCAATCCTAAAAGATGTACTCGAAACCAATTCACAGCTGCCTCTCGCAGCTGGGGCACATAGGCATGAGTTCCAGGGGCCACTTTGAGCTGAATCTTATCCTCTGCGTTATAGAGACGATAGATTCTTCGTGCTTGCTCCACTGAATACACTGCGCCTTCAACATTGAAATAATCAGATTCCACCGCTCCCACTAACACAGGTTTAGGTGCAAAACAAGCTAAAAAATCATCATGATCTGGGCTGTGGGAGATTGCACCAAACAGGTTCTGTTCCATGTCGTGTGCCTGACCTGAGTCCATGTAAGCTAGCCTGGAGCTAATATATGTACAAGGAACTGCAGCTTTGATCCGTTCATCTAACAGCATCATGTAGCTGGTCTGAGTACCGCCACCGCTGGTGCCTGTGATCCCGATCCTAGTCTCGTCCACCTCTGGCCTGCCACAAAAATAGTCTAAGGCGCGAATTAAATCCCAGCAAAAGTAGCGAGCAATGCTCATACCCAATAAAGAGCACTGGATCCCAGCATAAGTATGAACGATGACGCTTCCTGTTACATCCTCTTTGCCATTTCGCCAATATTGAAATCGCTCACCCTGACCTATTGGGTCTACTGCTAATACCGCAAAGCCATTTGCAACTAAATCCAAACAGACCTTTTGATAGTCGGGATTCGCTTTCGCATCATAGGAGTGCCCATGGGTAAAGAGAATGCCTGCTCTAGGTTCCTCTACCCTAGGAAGGTAGAGGTTACAGGTAACGTAAAAATTCGTGAGGCTTTGGAAGATTATTTTCTCAATTCTGTAGCTCTCCTCCTCTATCACGCCTGTTACCTTTGGGGTTAGCTCCCCAGCCCTTGTGGGTAACCCACCTAATACCTCAAGAAAATGCGCCCGTACCTCCTGACGATACTGTATAAACTCAGCCGAGGTACTAATTTTCTGTTTTTTAGAGTTATTTTTGGCGGTTACATCCTCTGCCTTGCGGTGAAGATAGTCAAATAACTGGTTTTCCACATCGTGGAAGCCGTCCAAAAAGGGGCCAAAATCTAACATTTTCTTCCTCCCGTAAGCCAATACTAACCAAAACACGTTGTTATTGCTCTTGAATCTACCTCTATTTATAGCACCCATGCTAATTTCTTGTCTTCCAACGAAAGGCTATTGCATTATAAACCTCATGTCTATTGTCTAAACCCAAAAACCTTTGCAAACTACAGAAAGACCTATATTGATATGGACAAATCGGATCCCATAGATGCTTATATTATCGAAGATTTTGTAAGATGCGGCCGAATAACATCTAAGCCTTGGAGAGCACAATTCCTAGCCTTGAAAAGACTTACTCGACACAGACTTCATTTGATAGAATCCATAACCCGTGAAAAAACTAATATGGTTTCAAATATCTACTTGAAGTTTAGCGAACTAGCTATAATGGACAAAAGCGAGCGACCTTTTTCAGATACATACGGAGCAACCTCTGCCGCTGTGCTTATAGAGTTTCTCTCATTGGATGAAATAACGTATTCCCCAATCGAAGACCTAGTTGCCTTTGTGATAGAAAAAGGCCGAAATAAGTTTAGCGATCCATATCAAACTGCAAAGCTACTTAAGAAAGCTGCTAGAGACACCTACCGTTTAGATAAAATCATATATAAGCCTTTAAATGTTGCGTTAGCATCGTCTTTTAATGTTATCATTTGAGTTTCGTACCCCCGTTAAGAGGAAAAATCAATATAGCATAATGCGATAAATCGTTGGTATTCCAGCATCTGAACTCAATTCCATTTCAAGCAATTATGCGGCATTATTTAGCATTTTAAACTGGCTACTTAGAAATGATTCTTCAAACAAGGATTTTATATACTGATATTCGGTAGATTCCCGGAACAAAGTAATATCCACCGTCCCAGACTCAGAGATAATTGTGA
>ENA-UOOK01002262-UOOK01002262.1-fermentation-metagenome-genome-assembly--contig:-NODE-2262-length-24013-cov-8.603598_pt1 | contig 24013 bp, 24 predicted proteins | sample MGYA00245777_ERZ724023 | MGnify/ENA primary metagenome ERZ724023 (study PRJEB28704, sample SAMN03018312) | fermentation metagenome | biome: anthropogenic terrestrial biome; feature: soil; material...
GGCCCGAAGCATACCCTACCTTTTAAGGTAGGGTGGCCGTCCGCAATTTGATTTTCGTTAGGAGGCAAGAAACAAACTTTAAGTATTATTAAAGGAAAATGCTTCTTGCCGTCGGGTATGCAGGATTCAGAATTGCTCTCAAACTCTGCTGAACCCTGCAGAACACCCTCACTCACTTAGTTTTTTTATTCATATATAAGTTTTCTGTCCATATTTGTTAAAAATTAACTCATATGAAATTCTGAATAATTATTACTTAAGTTGAAAAATAATCATAAAAACAGCAGCGGAATCAATTTAATTTGGAATATTTAATCGGAAAAGAGATTTTAATAAGTATTTATTTGTCTTCTATATCCGGACAAAATAATAAGTTTCATATATGAAATCTGATATGCCATTTTGCTTGGATATCTACGCATATTTGGCTCTTAATTTTTCAGCTGGGAAATTTTTGAAGAATTGAATGTCAAGGGCTGCCAGAGTTTAAAATTATAGCGAGAAACCCCACACTATTAGTTGTATTTTAATATCTCTTAATTCATCATCTGAAAAGGCAAGCCCCTGATAATGACGCATAGAGGTCAAGGAATCATGACCCTGCCGTAAACATACGGTAGACTCAACAACCCCGGAAGCAATTAACCAGGACTCCAATGTTTTCCTGCTAGATTTCACTGAAAGTCCATAGGGGTTTATGCCTGAAGATATGGCCCATCTCTGAAGGTTCTTATTCCAGGTACTTTCTAAAGGGGGTTTACGGGCCTGCCAGAAGTCTTTAAGCAAATAATTGAACATGGAAGGCAAAGGATGAATAGTTCTCAAGCTGCCTCCTTTTCTGCTTATTCTGTGCTTCTTCTGGAAGATGGATTATATTTCTGTTCTCATTATATCAGTACACAATTTTGATTTCCAGAACCTGCGCAGCAAGTTCTATTGCTTGCCCGGCATTGACTATAGCCCCTCTGAGTTCATTGCGTGTATCGGACACTGTGATCCCATCAATGATACAATCCGATAAGTCGATGCCTTTGAATAAGGTTTTAAAAAAATCCGCTCCTGTGAAATTAACCGCTTTCAGCGTAGGCTTCTTTAACCGAATCTCGGATAAGAAGGCTTCCGTAAAATTGCAGTCACGAATGGTACAGTTCTCCAATACGGAACTTGAAAAATCTGCATATCGAAAGGAACCATCCGCTAAAGAGGTTTCTTTCATGTGGCTCTTGCTGAAGTTACTGCCATCGCCCTTGCACGTTGATATTTTGGAGCCTTTCCAGTAGCTTTCCGTAAAACTGCAATTTGCAAAATTACAGTTATCAAACACCGAATTGTAAAAGCTGGTTTTTGAAAAATCACATTTGTTGAACTGGCATTGTATAAACTGTACCGATTCGAATTCTATCCTTGCGATATCGACGTCCGAAAGCATCTCGCCTTCAAAGCGCATTCTTTCTACATAATTGTCATCAGATTGTGCGGCTATAATTCTGCTTTCCAACATGTTTTCATCTCCAGATATTGATGTTTTCAACTGATTATACTATATGAGCCTATCTCAAAACCAACTCTTATTTTAGTATCAGAAGCAATTTCCTGATCCGCAGCTCTAATTATTATTTCAAAACCGAGTTCAAAGAAGTGATTTTTGAGTTTTGGGATTAGCTCTATATGTGTATCAGTACGAAAGGTATTATTTCATTTTAAGTGACATCATACGGTTGTTTATGGGAACAGTGACTTGCCCAAGGAGTTGCAGTATATTGAACACCTCGAAAACAAGTTTGATGGGGAGACAGGGTTTTAAAGAGGAGAAAATTAAGTCTGATGAGGTAATTGTGAAAAGCCAGATTTTAACAAATATAGAAAAACATTTTAATTTTGATATGAAACTGGAGTAATTTTATTTTCATTCATTGCAGAGAACGGATTTATTTTGGAAGTGAGGAGAAAACGACAATGGACATTTCTATCAGATTAGAAGAAGAAAAGGACTTCAAAATTGTAGAATACATGACAAGAGAAGCATTCTGGGATTTATACAAACCAGGATGTGATGAACATCTTGTAGTGCATAAAATAAGAAAAGTACCTGCATTTGTAAAAGAATTGGATTTTGTTGCATGTGATAAGGATACAATCGTCGGCAACATTATCTATTCAAGAGCTAAGGTCCTGAATGGGGAAAATAAAGAATTCGAAGTTTTATGTATGGGTCCAATTACAGTATCGCCATCATATCAAAAGCAGGGGATCGGTTCTTTATTAATGAATCATTCTATCGAAAAGGCAAGGCAGCTTGGATATAAGGGCATTATTATTTTTGGAAATCCTGACTATTATCATCGTTTTGGTTTTGCCAATGCCAAAGAATATAATATCCAGACATCCTGGGGCGATAATTTTGACGCATTTATGGCATTGGAACTCTACGATGGCAGCTTGAAGGGCATTTCAGGAAAATTTTATGAGGACGAGGCTTTTAATATAGAAAATGAGGAGCTGGAGGATTTTGAAAAGCAATTTCCCTACAAAGAAAAGCATGTTACGGACACTCAATTAAAACTATAAATAAAGAAGGAATCCATGAATTAATTTTTTGAGAAATTTATAGCAATTATGATAGATCCCAAAAGCCAAATCTTGTACATCAAAAACATTTGATTTTATTGGTTATTATCAAATGGTATCAACCTGGCTTGAGGGAGCCATTTTCTTATAGGAATTATATAAGAGACTGTCGGATAATACAGGATTAAAGACTCACTATTTAGAAACCCTTTGCGGGAAAAAGAAACAGGTTTTGTGTAAAAAATGTGCATCAATGAATCATTAATGTTATTCATCCTTAGGGGGTGGGACTTCTCCCTTCGCCGTTAGAGACTGATTCTATTCTCCTCGTTCTTTGAGACTGTGAATTCCCCCTCGCCCTTAGTAACTGTCCAATTGCCCTTAGTGACTGTGAGTTCCTCCTGCTTCGCGCTCCCTGAGACAACTATTACACGTCTCAAAGGATAGTGGAATCCGCGTGGCTTGATTCTGTAAATCCCCTCTTCTACTACTGTCCCTGTATCACCGGGCTTGCTTGTATCCCAAAGAAGTGAGTAGGTGCCATATTTAGGTATAGTTATCTTTTCTACTTTGGGTATAGTTATCTTTTCTATTTTTATATTAAGTTTATATTTACCGTCATTTGATTCAATGTCGCAAAATGTATCTCCTAATGCGAATTCTATTAGCTTTTCGTCCAAATTTGTGATTGTAATTTTTACTTTTTCATTTATTCTACATGACACTCTATCAATTATCCAATCACCAGAATTATCTGGCAACTCAAGCCTCTCAGATTTAAGTGTATTAATAGATATTTCTGAAAATAAATTTATAACATATGCTCCAATCCCTCCGATAATAGCTATGATAAAAATAAGAATACTTACTATATTAATTTCGTAATTCAAATTTGGAGTTATATAATATGCAATAGTAACAAAAACAAAAGTCACAAGAGACATAAAAAGAAACACATAAATACTCGAAATAATAGTCGGTGATATTATTCTATTATTATCAGCTTTTTGAGATTTATTATCGGTTTTTTGGGATTTAATACGCATAATAACATACGTAATAATTAGAAAGATAAAGAAAGATATAACCGAAATAAACAGTAGAATTCCCTTTTTATCATTTTTTTGAATAAGCGACCAATCTTTATAAGTTGCTTCAGTAGTTGATCGAATACTAGAATTTTCTATAGTAGTTGATGAAGTATTGGTATTTGTTTCATCAGTTGATGAAGTATTGGTATTTGTTACATTAGTTGATGAAGTACTAGTATTTGTTACATTAGTTAATAAAGTGCCAGAGTCTATTATATTTGTGCTAGTAGAATTTACAAAAGTAGAATTATTTGATGGAATACCCGAATTTGATGAAGTAGTATTGATACTTGAATTTATTGAAGTAGTTAATGGACTAGGAACTGCAGAAATAACAACCATGATACCAATTAATACCGCTATCAAAATAAATCCGATATAAATCCATTTGATATATGTCTTCAAACCTTCATGCTCAAATCTCTCGGAAAGCGTTTCATTTAACTCGAAATTTAATACTGTTGTTTCGAGAATTCTTGCTCTAATTGTGGCTGCCTCAATTATTCTTTGATAGTATACATCCAAAAGATACAAACCAATAATAAATGCAATGGTTATCACAATTAGACCTATTTTCGCAGGGTTGCCTAAATTGATGTAAGATTGAATAGCATCAACGGCTAATAATCCAGCAATGACAGTAAAACCATATCTTCGTAAACCATCTAAACATTCCTCACATTTAGATATAGTAGCTCGAGCTTCTTGCCATTCGGTTAAAGCATTCTTATAAGACTCGTCATCCGGCATTTCACTTCTCCATTACAAACTGATTTTCATTGGTCATCGGTTAAGGAAAATGTGTCTAATTTGCTGTAAATTTACAAATTGACACTACCAGAATCCCCTTTATCATAGAATTTGATAACATGCTGATAATTATCAAAATATCAGCCAGGTAATGATTGACTACCTATGTGTAAATGAAATCACAAAAAGTTATAGATATTATTATATAATTTATATACATTATACATAATAGAAACCAGGTTCAGAACCTAAGGAACTGTCACAAAATAATATAGATATGACCTTTATAAATTAAATTCTAAACTGATGACAATTGTCTTAAAAACAAAGGAAATCCAATCGAAAACTGTGCATTAGTGCGAAGGGTATGGTTCTGCTTATAGTGATATGCTACGCTCGTTTATGGGAAACTGTTAGTTTAACCAAGTAGCTATCTAGGCTTTTGATCTTGGCTCAAAGACCACAAAAGAACCCATATTAGCATTCCAAGAGCAGGCCCTAGAGCAATTTCCAGGCCTAAATTGTCTATCATAATACCAAGTATCAAACCGAATGACATGCCAAGAGAAAGCCCAAGCGCCATTGAATTTTCTTTTTCATTCCTGCTCTCATTTTCTTAACCATTATCACGGCTTTCAATGTATTTCTCCATTAAAAACCGAGGGCCCACGTCATATAAGAAAAGTTTTATATGTCAAAGACAGTTATGTTTTATGAAATTGGAGGAAACAGAGCTGAACCTTGAAGATAAATTACCAGACTGGGGATACATAATAGCGTTATTTGTTTGTGTTTTTGTAATGTATGTATTATTTGTAGACCCTGGAATATTCTAATATTACCAGAATTCCAAAACGGTTTTTTTCTTTTATCCAGGTGCCTCCATGGCTATCTGATTACTCAGTGATCAAAAACATATAAAGTATTTGTTACATTTTGCTCAAAGCAGTTTATATGGCTCTTCGTAATTTCCTTTTTTCTCTTGCTCATTTTTGAACTAATTTCGTATTAATAACCATGATATATCACGATTTATCCTTGAAAAAATATTTATATATTTCAACAGCCATGTTATTGGTTGGAGGATTAAAATGATATTCGAAAATGGATATACGGTTAGAAAAGTTAATACGTCGCATGGCTTAGACATGTACATCTCCAGATTTGGTGAGATTGTAAGTGTTATGCCATACAGTCCTAAATTTAATATTTCTAACTTTATTAAGAAAATAGAATCAATGAATTATTAAATGAATTCTTAATATAGAGAATGCGAAGTTATAAAAACTTCCACCATCTCCTTTTTTCTTCTGGTGCCCTGATCAAAGAGCGTTAAAACTCAACAAAATACCACATAGAAGGGCCACAGAGAGCTGGGAACTGAAAACAGGAATTCCAGAAATATGTATGAACGGCGTCTTATTTTCTTGATATTCACGCCTTAATTTTACAAATTCATTAAACATGTTTTTTGATTCCGGAAAACTAAAATTCTCGCCCGGTAAATGAAGAAATTTTCATGTACAACCGAGCTGATAACTGGTAAAGAATCAAAAGACTTATCCATGTAAAATTGATAGTTTCATTAAATGAATGATCATTACGAAGCAGAAAGTTCAGGTCATAATCCAGTTTACGGCCTCGCAGATAATATTCCCGGATGGGATGAAGAACTTGAGCTGGCATTTTCTGCCTACAAAGATCCTTACATTCCCGGAAGAGTCGCATCAAGGCATAAAACGGTCTGCGAAGTCCTTATCCCTGGGGCTGTCGTACAGGCGGGAATTTCAGGTGCACTCCAGCGGATAGGAAAACAGCCGGTTGTGGGGGATTTTGTTGTTTTGCTTGACCAGCCCGAGACCGGCTCACGTATGGTTGTGAATATTCTGCCCAGGAGGACCTGCCTTTCAAGAGGGGCAGCAGGGGATGGTGGCGGAGAACAGGTAATTGCTGCAAACCTTGATACCATTTTCATTGTGACTTCCGTTGGTAAGGATCTTAACCTGCGAAGGCTTGAGAGGTATCTTGCCATTGTATATTCTTCTGGGGCAAGCCCCGTGATTCTGCTTAACAAGACTGACCTTGAAGACAACCCAGCCCGGCTGGTAGAAAAAATCCGGTCCGTTGCAGGAAACGTGCCGGTAATTCCGTTAAGCGCCCTCTCAAAAACAGGGCTTGATGCGCTCAACCTTTACCTCAATCCAGGGAAAACAGTTGCACTAGTAGGTTCTTCAGGCGTCGGAAAATCCACACTTATCAATGCTTTTCTTGGAGAAGCCGTCCAGAAAACCGCAGATATCCGAAAAGATGATGAAAAAGGCAGGCATACAACTACAGTCCGCCAGATGTTTCTTCTTCCTAACGGAGCAGTTCTTATAGACAACCCTGGCGTCAGAGAAATCCAGCTCGGAGACTCTGCCGAAGGGCTTGAGAAAGCTTTTTCCGAGATCGTTGATGCAGCCCGCAACTGCCGGTTCAAGGACTGCACTCACAGGGACGAGCCTGGCTGTGCTATCCTGCAGGCGGTTGAGGATGGGCTTATTCCGGAGGAGCGGCTTGCCAGTTATCACAGGTTAACTGAAGAACTCATATTCCAGTCAAAAAAAGATGAAATAGGGCTTAAACGGCTTGAAAAGGAAAAATTCAAACAAATAGCAGTGGATATTAAAAAATATAAGAAATTTACGGGAAAGAAGTAAGATTTAGTATTTTTTGATCAGCCAGAAGGTGAAGCGGATTTTGAAACATGCTTTGAAGTTTATTTTGAAATAATTAAGTTCTTTAGAATATATCCGTCATCTCAAGTCTTATTTTTTGTATTTGTACAATCCTGCACGCTAATGTGTCCTGTTTGGGGTAGCATTTATCCCTCTCCGAATAGCGTAACATCTAAAAATGAAAAAAACTTTCTTAACTGCATATAACGGGTAAGAGTAATAATTCGACTTATTTTAGGGAGGCACTTTAATGGCAAGTAAAGTCTATTTTGCAGACCTGAGGGCAAAGAACCCCCAGCAAAACACGATAAGCAAGATCCAGAAGCTTTTTGACGAAGCAGGGTTTGTCGAACTGCTTGGAGCAGAAGACCTGACCGCGATCAAGATCCATTTCGGAGAATATGGGAGCGACGGCTACATAAATCCGGTCTTTGTCCGGCAGGTGGTAGAAAAAATAAGGGCCGCCGGCGCAAAACCGTTTATCACGGACACAAACACACTCTACTCCGGGAGCCGGCATAATGCAGTTGACCACCTGACAACGGCCATAGAACATGGCTTTGATTACTCTGTCGTCCGGGCTCCTCTCATAATCTCGGACGGGCTCAGGAGCCAGAACATAGCAGAGGTCGAGATCAGGCAGAAGCACTTCAAAACCGTAAAAATCGGGTCAGACATCGTTGCAGCCGACTCCATGGTCGTGATGTCACATTTCAAGGGGCATATAGTGGCAGGGTTTGGGGGTGCGATCAAGAACCTGGCAATGGGCTGTGCTCCTGCGGCAGGCAAAAAGGACCAGCACTACCCGACAAGCCCTCACGTTGTCGGAGCTAAATGCATCGGCTGCGGGAATTGCGTGGAAATCTGCCCTGTGGGAGCTGCATCCCTTGAAGGTGATGTTTCCAGGATCGATCCCGGCACCTGCATCAGCTGCGGGCAGTGCATGGAGGTCTGTTCCGAAAGCGCCATCGACCTTAACTGGGAACAGGACATCCCCGAATTCCTGGAGTGCCTGACCGAATACGCGTACGGAGCCGTAAAAGGAAAAGAGGGCAGGGTGGGTTATATCAATTTCCTGCTCAAAATCACCCCGGACTGCGACTGCGTGCCATGGAGTGATTCTCCCATAGTCCCTGATATAGGCATTCTTGCATCAACCGATCCTGTTGCACTTGACCAGGCAAGCTACGACCTTGTCAACAGGCAGAAAGGGCTTGTGAACTCTGCTTTGCAGTGCAACCATGAAGCAGGGGCTGACAAGTTCAAAGGGACATGGCCTAAAGTTGACGGCACCCACCAGCTTGAATATGCTGAAAAAATTGGGATGGGGAGCAGGGACTACGAACTTATAGAGATTTGAACGGGAGGCTTCAGAGAGTCTCCTAAAACTTTTTTATTTGTTCTGTGGGTTTCTATTTGTTCTGTGGGTTTCTTATACATTTTCTCTTTATTTTCACTTTCTGGCTTCTTTTTGTCTCGTTCTTTTTCTTTTGTTTTTATTGCGGGAAAGACCGCTCTCCTCCGTCGAGCGGGACAAAAATGGTTTTGGTATAGTGAATGAGGTCGCCTCTGTAAGATTTACAGTTCAAAATTAAAGCAGCGTGGTAAAAATGTTCTAGCTATTCAGTATGTTTTTAAGGAATTTCAACTTCAGCAGGTTACATGGAACATTGCAATACATTTTCCTTTGCTTTTATTCCATAACTTAACTGCTTCAGGGGTTGGAAGAAGTTTTGTCTTGACATCTTTTTCTTTGAAGAACTTTTTAGCTTTTTTCGAAAGCTCTACATAACCTGTTTGTCCGGTCCCCATGATAAGCTTCTTTGCCCCATTTTCGTAGATGTATTTAGCTTCCGCAAGCGAGACTTTATGAGAAGTCCCATATACTTTTTTTGAGAGTTTTTTCCTGCGCTTTTCGACCTTCCCGTCCAGGCGGATAAGAATGTCGTACTCAAGGTTTTTTCCCCTGACCGTAATCGATCCAAAACTCGTGGAACTAATTTTTGGCCTCATATTTCCCCCTTTCAAAACAAATCATTTCAGTATATAGAAAAAACCTCCGCAGAAGAGAATGCTTCAGATAATATTATTTCAGATAATATTATTTTACAGGTAACATTGTTTATGAGACCACAGGCTTATTATCCTGCAGGAAACAAATGAACAGGGGACAACATAGTCACACCTTTTTCCATAATCTCATAGCCCGGAACAGGAGATTTCGTACCCGAAACAGGGGATTTCGTATAATGATTCACAAAGCCATGTTTTATGAAAAACTTGCCGAAAATGAGGTGAAATGCAGCCTCTGTGCCCACAGGTGCAGGATAAAACCAGGAAAGCGGGGCATCTGCGGGGTAAGGGAAAACTGTGAAGGGTCGCTTTTCTCCCTTGTATATGGAGGAGTCGCAAGCGAAACTGTGGCGAATATAGAACAGAAGCCCCTTTACCATTATTACCCTGGGTCCACGGCATACTCAGTCGGGACCATAGGCTGCAACTTCAGGTGCAGGCACTGCCAGAACTGGAGGCTTTCGCAGGCATCCCTGGAAGACGCATTCCTGGAAACCCTCAGCCCTTCCCAGCTTGTCAGGCAGGCTAAAATGGCGGGCTGCCAGTCGGTTTCCTGGACTTACAATGAGCCCACGGTCTGGTACGAGTATACTTACGACGGGGCAAAGCTTGCAAAAGAAGAGGGGCTCGGGACAAGTTATGTGACCAACGGCTACATCACCCCCGAAGCTCTCAAAAATATTGCCCCCTACCTGGATGCCTTCAGCATGGACATCAAGGGTTTTTCCGAAGAATTTTATCGGGATGTTTGCAGTGCAAAACTGGCTCCTGTACTCGAAGCCGCCCGGCTTGCAAAGCAGCTTGGGATCCATGTGGAGGTCGTAAACCTGATAATCCCCACTCGCAATGATTCTCCTGATGAACTCCGGAAACTTTCACGCTGGGTCTACGAAAACCTTGGGAGAGACACCCCTCTTCACTTCAACCGCTTCTACCCTCACTACAAAATGACAGACCTTCCTCCAACACCAGTGGAAACGCTGGACATGGCACGTTTGGTTGCAGTCGGGGAAGGGATGCGTTTTGTGTACGTGGGCAATGTACCCGGACACCCTAATGAGAATACTTACTGTCCGGAATGCGGGAGCCTTTTGATTGCAAGAGGGTTTTTTGAAGTCCAGGAGTATAACATAAGCCCTGATAAGACCTGCCCGAAATGTGGGGAGAAGATCCCTATCATAGGGGAATATATCGGAGAGATTCATGCATAATTTAGTTCTGTTGTCAGAGGCGCCTTATTTTAAGAAGGGAATATTTCGAAAGTTTTATCAATCTTAAACCTTTTCTTATCTAAGCATAAAAATGAAGAAATTATTAACAATAAATGCTAATTTATTCCCATATTGTTTTAAAATCGTTTAAAAAGAGGTGTGAAAATGAAAGTTCTTATTTGTGGTAAAGGTGGAAGCGGCAAGAGTACGATTACTGCTCTGCTTGCGAAGGCGATGGCAAGAAAAGGGTATAATGTGCTTGTTGTGGACAGCGATGAGTCAAATTTCGGGCTGCATAGACAGCTTGGTGTTGAAATGGCTGAGGATTTCATGAATTACCTGGGAGGAAAAAAAGCCCTGGGAGAAAAGATGATGAAGGCTTTTCAGAAAGGAGAAGCTGCAAGCATTTTTGATGAGAAATGGGGAATATCCGAAATCCCTGAGGCTTACACGGTAGAGAACGGGAACATAAAAATAATGGCTGTAGGTAAAATACATGAGTTCGGGGAAGGCTGCGCTTGCCCTATGGGTGCGCTTGCCAAACACCTGCTGAAAAACATAGAAACCACATCTGAAGACCTGGTCCTTGTGGACACAGAAGCCGGGATCGAGCACTTTGGAAGAGGGGTTGAAGAAGGGTGCGACCTTGTGCTGATGGTGCTTGACCCGTCTTACGAATCCATACGGCTTTCAGAAAAAATAAAGCAGCTTGCAGAAAAAGCCGGAAAGCCTCTGTATTTCATTCTTAACCGTGTAGATAAAATAGGGGCTCATTTTATTATGGAAACCGTGGACAAAACTCATGTCCTGGCTTCAGTACCATCGGATCTGGAGGTTTTCCGTGCAGGGTTTGCAGGAGAGGAACTGAATGTGGAACTCCCTGAAATAGAATCCATTGCTGACTTCCTTGTTTCTGGAACAGGAGCCGAAGTTATTCAAAAGTACAGGTATGAATAAGCCGGGACCAGGGCTGCCTCATGGCCCGTCTGAAAATAGCTTGAAAAAAGGAGAAACCAGGAGTCGCAGGTAAAAGTTGCTGTATTCGGGTATACAGGCAATCAGGTACTGAAGGACGTCTGCCTGAGGTCCGGGATTCAAGCCCTTTTTTGCAAGAGCTCCTGTGCAGGGAACCGGAGCAGTTCTTCTGGACGAGCCGACAGGCAACCTTGACGTCTGGCACCATCTTGACTTCCAGGTATTCGGATAGCATAATCATGGTGCAGCAGGAGGAAATCGTTGCTGAGTTTTCTCCTGGCTCGGTTCTTACTTCGGAAAATATCGCAGAAGTCTATGGGATTGAAGCTCGAATAAGCATGCATGCTGAGGTGCCATATGTTTTACCTTTAAAGCAGCTTGAAATTGCCTGAGTATATGGCATTTTAAGTAGCCTGGACGTATAAAAGTACCTCGGGCTGTGTCAGGTATGGGCTCTGTTATGAAATCAAGTTTGGTTGATCTATTCTCAAATCTATTTTTTAAAAAGATACATATAGCAGATTCCCCCAGTTAATATATGATATAATATTACCCAATTTTACTGGAGATGAATGTGAGTGACCATCTGGGAATACGATGTTAAAGAGATCAGGTTCAGTGAGTGGTCAAAGGCAAAAGAAGACCTTAACAACCTTGGAGTTGAGGGCTGGGAACTGATCAAGTTTTCAAATGAAATCGACGAAAATGGCATGACTACAGCTGTCTTTAAAAGACCTGTTGACTATGTCGATGCAGCTTTCTGAAACCCTTTTATTTCTCATTTCTTGCTTTGTTTTTTCATTTCTTGTTTTGTTTTTTCATTTCTTGTTTTGTTTTTTCATTTCTTGTTTTGTTTTTTTCATTATAAGAAATTCTAGTCGTGAGGGTGAGTTATTGAAAATCAAGAGCCTCCATATCTATCACTATTTTTTCAAACATGGAGTATGTGCTCGTTTTTTCAGAGAGGAGTAGTTCACTATACATTGTGTCGAATTCCCCGCCAGACAATCTGGTGGCCCTTCCCAAAATTTTGCTCTGTTTTTTAACCGACTTTCCTTTTGCTTAATGATATGAAAATAATATTCTCAGTTAACAGTGTTTACATATATTCTTATAAGGAAACTCTTTTATGTTATCAAATGTTACAATATTTTAGAAAAATAATAATTATGGAGTTACATACATCCGGAATCGTTTAAATATATGAGGTTCTCTGGAGTTTTGCTCTCCTTCAACCATTCCTCAAAATAATGAACTGGCGGCAGATTCCATATATGTTTTATTCTAGAACCTTTCCGTCAAAATGCCGCCAATTGAATTGCTTCCAGTTAAACTGCAATTCCACCGGTTCTATGGTTCAATTGACTCTATGGTTCAATTAAATGATTTCAAAGTTAACTGTCATTCCATCGGTCCAGATCTTGCCAATCTTTCGTTTATTAAGTTTTCTTCCACCATAAATTGAGGATTATTTATGAATCGGAATTTCAAGTTCATCCTGACCATCTGTATGCTGCTTGCCGTTATCGGGGCAAGCGCCTGCATAGGCGAAGAAAAAGAAGGGACTGCAAAGGGTACAGGCTCCGGAGAAAGTTCCCAGGAGCTTGTCGTGGGTATAAGTACGGATGTCAGCAGCTGGTACCTTGACACATTTGCGGCTGGTGACGCCCGGTTTGTCTGGTCTCAGGTCTATGAAACCCTTGTAAGGCTTGATTCGGACCTTAAAATTATTCCTGGGCTTGCGGAGTCCTGGGAAACTCCTGATAACGGCAAAACCTGGGTCTTCCACCTGCGTGAAAATGTCACTTTCCACGACGGGACACCCTTTGATGCGGATTCGGTTGTCTTTTCTTATTCAAACCAGTCCTATGTAAGGCAGGCAGTCTTAAAGCCGGTCCAGAGCGTGGAAGCCCTTGACAATCATACTGTGAAATTTGTCCTGGCAAAACCCATGCCTCTGCCTTACTACCTTACCCATGTAGCCTGGCCTGTAATGGGTCCCGGCTGTCTTGATGCTGAAGGGGACTTTGTTAAACCGGTAGGTACCGGGCCTTTCAGGTTTGAAGGGCAGACAAAGGACCAGGAAGTAGTGCTCACAAGAAACGATGCCTACTGGGGAGATAAATCGCTGCTGGATAAGGTCACTTTCAAGGTGATCCCTGAAGCCACTACAAGGGTGATTGCTCTTGAGACCGGGGAAGTGGACATGATAATCAAGGTCCCAGAATACGATGTCCAGAGGCTCGAAGCCGAAGAGGGTATCCAGGTCCACAGGAAACTTACGACCTTCACGGACTTCCTGCAGTTCAACTGCGACAGCTCTCCTTTTAATGACACGAGAGTACGCCAGAGTGTTGCTTATGCAGTCGATACCGAAGCTCTTGTAAACGAAGTGCTTGAAGGTATAGGGGAACCGGCAGGCGGAAGGCCTTATTCTCCTGTAATGATGTACTCCGACCCTGACCTTAAAACATACACACAGGACCTTGGAAAGGCCAGGTCTCTCCTTGAAGAAGCCGGGTGGAAAGATTCTGACGGGGACGGGATAAGAGATAAAGACGGAAAACCCCTGAAAACGACACTGATAGTAAGTAAGGGGGTCTGGGCAGTCAGGCATAACCCAATGGCTCAGGTCGTGCAGGGGACTCTTCGGGAAATAGGGATGGATATAGAAATCCAGGTGCTTGATGAAGGGGCCATAAACAAACTCGAAAGCACTGGGGACTTTGGTATGATACTGAGAAGCGGCTATTTCGTCTGGGGCCCCTACCCGAAGCATTTCTTTGTGCACCATTCTGCAAACCCGTATTCGCATTACCACAATGAGACCTATGACCAGCTTGTAAATGCAGCCGATATGACTATTGATGCACAGGAGCAGGAAGAACTCTATCACTCCTTGCAGGCTTTTGTGATAGAAGAAGTCCCGGCTTTTTACCTTGTGCATGAGGAAAAGGTCGTTGCAACCTGTCCTTCTGTAAAAGGCTATACCATAAGCTCTGAAGACCCCTGGCTGAACCTTTCAGGGGTCTATCTGGAAAGGAAGTGAGAATAGAGTTCAAAAAATGAAAGCTGGTAAAATGAAAGCTGGAAAAATGTAAAGTTTGGAAGATGCCCATGTGGGAATACATAGCAAAGCGACTGGCTATGGTCTCCGTTGTAATCGCAGGAGTTACGCTTGTAGCTTTTTCCGCTATGTACCTTGCCCCCGGCGACCCTGCAGAGGTTATCGCCCTTGCGAGGTATGGGGAAGACCTGAGCGCAAGCCAGGTCGAAACCCTGAGGGAGGCAGAAGGGCTTGATGCTCCCGTGCATGTTCAGTATCTTATATGGCTTGGGCACCTGCTCCGGCTGGACCTTGGAAAATCTCTCGTGACCTCGGAAGATGTCCTCACTGAAATCCTCCAGAAACTGCCTGCAACTGCAGAACTTGCAGTTGCCAGCCTCCTGATCTCTCTCATGATAGCCCTGCCTGCGGGGGTTCTGAGCGCACTCCGGAAAAATACCCTGCTTGACAGTGGCTGCATGTTTGTTTCTCTGTTAGGAGTTTCTATTCCTAACTTCTGGCTTGGGCTTCTACTGATCTGGTTTTTTGCCCTGACACTCCATATGTTTCCCAGTTTCGGATACGGAAGCCTTAAACATTTTGTCCTTCCTGCCCTTACTCTTGGCACCTCACTGGCTGCTGTTACTGCAAGGCTTACCCGAGCAAGCCTTCTTGAAGTTATGGGGCAGGAATATATTGTGGCTGCCCGCGCCAGGGGTTTTGACGAACGTACCGTCCTTTTCAGGCATGCCCTGAAAAATGCTCTTCTCCCGGTTGTCACATTTGCAGGAATGCAGTTTGGCTATCTTCTTGGAGGAGCCGTGGTTGTAGAAACCATCTTTTCCTGGCCCGGCATCGGAAAACTCCTTGTTGACTCGATTTTTGCTATGGACTTTTCCATGGTCCAGGGCTGTGTCTTTTTTATAGCGGTGCTCTTTTCCCTCTCCAGCCTTGTCGTTGATCTCCTGTATGCAGTGCTTGACCCGAGGATAAGATATGACAGACATGATTGAAAAAATAGAGATTGCCAAAAAGGCATGCCTGGCTGAAAAAAGGCTGAATTTAGGGAAGTTTGGAAAGAACAGGCTTGCAGTCTCAGGCCTCCTGCTCATTGCTGTCCTTTGCGTTTTTGCACTCTTTGCCCCCGAAATCGCCCCTCATGACCCATTTTCCCAGAGGCTTGACAGCAGGCTTCTGTCTCCTTCTTCAGAATACCCTTTCGGGACAGATGAACTTGGGCGCTGTATTTTTTCAAGGGTCATTTACGGTACGCGCATTTCTCTTGGAATCGGAATTCTTGTAGTTGCAGCAACGTCTGTTACAGGAACGGCTATAGGGCTGCTTTCAGGGTACAGGGGAGGCTTGCTTGATGAAGCTATAATGAGAGGAGTGGACATCGTGATGGCTTTTCCTAATATCATCCTTGCCCTTGTGATTGCAGGGCTGCTCGGTCCGGGCTTTTCGAGTGTTGTCCTTGCCCTTGCCTTAACCCACTGGCCTGCTTATGCCAGGCTTGTACGCGGGCAGGTACTCTCTTTAAGAAAGAGGGCTTTTGTGGAAGCTGCAAGGGCTCTCAGGCCTTCAAGTTTCTACATTATGCGAAAACATATCCTTCCAAACTGCATAGAACCTGTAATCGTTCTTGGGACTCTTGAAATCGCACACGTTATAATCTTTGCTTCAGCCCTGAGCTTCCTCGGGCTAGGGATCCAGCCTCCTGTCCCGGAATGGGGTTCCATGCTCAAAGCCGGGGTCCCTTATCTCCGTACAGCTCCTCACCTCACCTTTTTTCCTGGCCTGATGATCATATTCACGGTCTTTGCATTCAACTTTGCAGGAGACGGTTTAAGGGAAAGCCTTGGGCAGCCTGCAAACCAGGAGGTGCTCGCAGGGTGAGTTCTTCACTACTCTCAATAGAAGACCTGAACGTCTCTTTCAAAACCTCGAGAGGTTCCGTAAAAGCCAATGAGGGCATCTCCCTTGATGTCAGGGAGGGAGAAATTCTGGGGCTTATAGGAGAGACCGGCTGTGGAAAGACCACTCTCGGAAAAGCCATTTTGAGGCTGCTCTCAGGGAATGCAAAACTTGATGGAAAAATCGTCTACAGAGGTACGGATCTCCTTTCCCTGCCTGAAAAGGAAATGAGGCGCTTTCGGGGAAAGGAAATAGGAATAATGCTCCAGAACCCTTCAGCTTGTCTCAACCCTGTCCTTTCTGCAGGAAGGCAGATTGCAGAAATCTACCGCTACCACGAAGGAATGGGAAAAAAGGAAGCCGAAAAGAAAGCCGGAGAGATGCTTGAGCTTGTAGGAATAAGCTCCTTTAGAAAGGACGAATACCCCCACCAGTTCAGCGGCGGGATGCTGCAGAGAGTTATGGTCGCAATAGGGCTTGCCCTCAGGCCCGGGCTCCTGATAGCAGACGAGCCTACAAAGGGGCTTGACCAGGATACGAAAGTTCAGATTGCGGAACTGATTGCCGGTCTTGTCCGCAAGGAAAACACTTCCCTGCTCCTTATCACACACGACCTTGAGCTTGCAGGCAGGCTCGCGGACAGAATTGCAGTCATGTACGCCGGAGAAATTGTTGAAATTGGAAAAGCGGGCGCGGTAATTTCTAACCCAAAACATCCTTACACCCTTGACCTGCTGCACTCACTTCCTGGAAAAGGTTTCAGGACAGTTTTGGGGCAGCCTCCCAGCCTGGTTTCCCCTCCTTCAGGGTGCAGGTACCATCCGCGCTGCAGTTTCCGGTTTGATGCCTGCTCACGTGTCCATCCGACACTTCTGGGGCCTGAGTGGGAACGCTTTACCCGTTGCTTCCTTTCAGAAAAGGAAAGGAGAAAAGAAACTTTAGCACAGCCTCTCCTTAATGCACAGCCTGTTATCAGGTGTGAAAAGGAGGAAATATGGCACTGTTGAAGGTAGAAAACCTGAAAAAGTACTATTATTCAGGGCTGTTCAAAAAAGAGGTCCACAGGGCGGTTGATGGGGTCAGTTTTGAGATTGATAAAGGGGAAACCCTCGGGCTTATAGGGAAAAGCGGCTGCGGGAAATCTACTCTTGGGAAAACGGTTTTGAGGTTGCTGGAGCCAAACGCTGGCAGGGTTCTTTTTGATGGGTAGGACATCTCAGGCTTCAAAGGAAGTGCCCTGAAGAGCCTCGGGACAAAAATGCAGATTATTTTCCAGAACCCGGAGTCCTGCCTTAACCCGAGGATGAAAATCTATGATGCCATCGCTGAGCCCCTGAGGCTTCACAGGCTCTGCGGAAGGAATGAAGAGCGTGGCCGGGTTCAGGAGCTTATTGAGGCCGTTTCCCTGAGCGAGGAACTGCTATTTCGCTATCCCAGAGAACTGAGCGGGGGCCAGGTCCAGAGGGTTGCAATAGCCAGGGTCCTTGGTCTGAAGCCCGGGTTCATAGTTGCGGATGAGCCCACATCCATGCTTGACCCGCTTGTCCAGGCCCAGATACTTTTTCTTCTCAAAAAACTGCAAACTGATTACGAGATCAGTTTTCTATTTATCTCGCACGATATGCAGGTAGTGGAATGGATGAGTGATAAAGTCGCTTTTATGGAGGAAGGAAAAATTGTCGGTTTCAGGTAGTGCTGCAGTACGGGAATTCTGTAACCCTGGTTTACCCGTTTCTACTTAATTTATTTTAATTGTCTAGCTTACTTTTGCTTAATTATATGCTGTAAATTATAATCTGTAAATTAGATCTCGTTGGATCAGAAAGATAAGTAAAAGAAAATGAACAGAAAATATATGGATATAGGAGAAATGGTATGGAAAAGAAAGCCAATGGTATGGGAAATAAAGCTCAAAATCAAACTGAAATACCTGTTGACCTGATGCAAAAGCCTGAGATAGATGCCGACCGATTTTTCAAACTGTTTGATTCCTCTATCCAGGGCTTGAGAGAGTGCAGGCTCATTGCTGCGGCTTTTGAGCTCGGGGCTTTTGAAGCTCTTAAGGTTCCACTATCTTCCGGGGCCCTGGCTGAAAAGCTTGGCTGCGACCCTCTGCTCATGCCTCATTTCTGTGAGTCTCTCCACAGCCTCGGGCTCCTTGACAGGTTTGAGGAAGGAGTGCACGAGGAAGAGGAAAAGGTGCAGACCGCGAAAAAAGGTGAAGGCGAAGACAAAGGAGATTCCGAAGGTGGATCTGAGAACCATAACTCCAGCGCCGGGACAAAAAATGCCGGAGCAGTGTACCAGGTCTCCGAACTCAGTGCAACGTATCTTCTTGGAAGCTCTCTATTTTCTCAGCAGCATTACCTTGCCGAAAGGCTCAGGAATGTTGAACGCTGGGCCCGTCTTCCGCAGATTATGAAACAGGGGCCTGATATTGTCGAAAAAGGGACTTTTTTCGGGGAAATTGTCCACTGCATGGCTGAAAACGCACGTTGCGGTCTGCTTCAGGAAACGGTCAGGGTTGTCCTGGAAAACGTTGATTTTACAAATGTCAAAAAGCTGCTTGACCTTGGAGGAGGGCACGGGTTATATGCAATTGCTTTTGCAGAACTAAATGAAGGCCTTCAGGCTTTTGTTTTTGACCTCCCCCCTGTTACTAAAGAAACAAGGTATTTCATAGATAAATATGGGTCTTCAAGAGTCGATATTATTCCGGGAGACTTTTTTAAAGATGAAATCGGACACGAGTACGACCTTATTTTCTCTTCCTTTAACCCCGGAGGAAAAGTTCCTTCCCTTATCCCCAAGATTGCCGGAGCCTTAAAGCCCGGAGGAGTTTTTGTAACCAGGCAGGTCCCTGATGAGAATATGAAGTCCAGCCCTCTCCTCAGCCTTGACTGGAACCTCTGGACCTTTGAAGATGTGAAAAAAGGAAGTTCAGGCTACAGTTTTGAAAACAGCGTCCCCTTTAACGAATACATAGAGATGCTTGGCAACTACGGGCTTGAAGTCTTCCGCGCCTTTGACATGAAAGACGGGTCGAGGATTGTTTTTGCATGGAAAGTAGACTGAGTTTTGCAGGGTAAATAAAATAAATCTTCCCTGCCTTTTTCTGCTGCGGAGAGGCTGAAGCCAGCCTGTTTTCCTGTACCGGGCTGGAGAAATCTCTAACAGTAACCGTTATTACCCAAAAAAACAATTCACTAACTGGGGATTGTTGTGATAAAAGAAGCCATGTTCTATGAGAAAATTGGAGACAATAAAGTACATTGCGGGCTCTGCGCTCACAGGTGCAAAATCGCCTCTGGGAAGAGGGGCTTTTGCGGAGTCCGGGAAAACAGGGAAGGAGACCTTTATTCTCTTATTTACGGCACTGTTTCGAGCGAAGCTGTCGACCCTATCGAAAAAAAGCCGCTTTACCATTTTTATCCGGGATCTTATGCTTACTCGGTCGGGTCTATAGGCTGCAATTTCCGTTGTAAACACTGCCAGAACTGGTCTATATCCCAGGTCCACCTGGAAGACTCATATACAAAAGATATCCTTCCGGAAGAACTCGTGGAGAGAGCACTTTACTCAGGCTCGAAGTCCATTGCCTGGACATATAATGAGCCCACAATCTGGCATGAATATACCTATGAGAGTGCAAAACTGGCAAAAGAAGCCGGACTTGGCACGGTTTATGTAACAAATGGGTACATGACTCCTGAAGCTCTGAGGCACATCGCTCCTTATCTGGACGCCGCCAATATTGATATCAAGGCTTTCACTGAAAAGTTTTATCACGACGTTGCCAGTGCAAAACTGGGCCCGGTACTTGAGGCGTCCCGGCTTGCAAAGGAGCTCGGGATACATTTGGAGATTACAAACCTGATTATCCCGGAACACAACGATTCGCCTGAAGAGCTCAGGGAACTTTCGAAATGGGTATACAAAAACCTCGGCCCGGATACTCCCCTTCACTTTACGCGCTTCCACCCCCAGTACAGGATGCAGGATCTCTATCCTACACCTGTAGAGACTCTCGTGGCCGCCCACAAGATCGCAACTGAAGAAGGGATGAAGTATGTTTATGTAGGGAATGTCCCTGGGCAGGAATACAACAATACCTTCTGCCCGAACTGCGGCAAAACGTTGATCTCTCGAGGTTATTTCGATGTAGTAAAATATGAAATAACTCCTGAAAAGACCTGCCCGGTCTGTGGCGAAAATATACCTGTTGTCGGAGAATACACGGGTTCAAAAAAGATACTGGACGAAACTGAGTTTTGAGAGGTATTCATGCGAAGGTGTGGGCCACAGATAAAACCAGGAGGGTATGGCAGGTTGTGCCCCTGGTGTTTATAAATGATAGTTTTCGCGCCCTTCTTCAAAGATTTTTATTATCCCCGCCCTCAGGGAAGGAGTGTATTTGCCAGGTTCGGTTTTAACAGCCCTGTGCAGTTCTTCGAGCTCCACCCACTCAATGGAAACAGCTTCTTCCGGGTCATACCGGATAAGGTCTGCAGTCTCTTCCGAACACCGGCCTAAAAATATCGTATGGTAGGCTCCTTTGTTTTCCAGGATGCAGGGGATTTTAAACAATCTCCTGAAAGGGACTGAGATTCCTATTTCCTCAAGCATCTCCCGCGCAATACAGGCTTCGTAGGACTCATCTGCAACAGTGCCGCTTACTGAATAGGTATAGAGGTTCGGAAACCAATATTTTCCAGGCGAACGTTTCTGAAGGAGCATCCTGTTTTCCGGGTCCAGAAGAATAAGCTGGGAAGCCCTGTGGATGTGGTTCCCCGAGTAAAACTCGTCCCTGGCGCGCAGGCCAAGAAAATTATCGTCTCTGTCAACTTCACTGATCATTTCTACCAGAAAAGACCTCCTTTTTACAGCTCTAACCTGATTTTTCTATTTTATAGAATACGATTATAGAAAATGAGTCCTCAAAAATGTTTTCGATAAAAAATAAACTCAACATATATAAAAATATGAAACTCTAAAGAATAAAAACTTCAGCAAAATAGAAAGAACAAAAAATAAGGTGAAAAGAAAAGCTTATACTTCAGACTTTTTCATGGTTCTGAAACTTCTTTTGGCCTCTCGGCATTCTTCTGGATTTCTTCAAGAAGCTGGTCGTCGGTTTTGCCTTTTATGTTAATCCCGAGTTTTTCAGCTGTTTCCTGCACCTTCGTCCTGGTTGGGGCTGTGGGCTCATTTAATGATTTTTCAAATTCTCTAAGGCTCTTTTCGGATTCTTTCTGGGCTTTTTTGAATTCTCCCACTGAACTTCCCATGGACCGGGCCAGTTCCGGAAGTTTGCTTGCCCCAAAAAGCAGTACAGCTATTCCAAAAATAATTGCAAGTTCTTGTGTGCCTATCATGGATGGACCTCAAGCTTTTCGTTTTCCTTAATAATGTAAAACTTAGACGTTAATAATTATATAAGTAATGTAAAATATAAGTAATGTAAAATTGCCTGAATATGTAAGTGAATGAACTGAATATCTTTAAGTTAGGCTAAGTCTTTTCATATTATATAAAGTTTTTATTTTAAATTATTATCTGGAACGTTTTATATTATTTAACTTTTTTTATTTTACTTTTTACCTGATCAAAAGTTATTTCCTTTATTATTTTCTTTATTTCATTCCAGTGTTTTGATTATCAGGAGTTTTTCCCTGGTCCGGAAGAGAGGAACTGCATTCCAGTGCATTAAGAGGATTGGGTTTTGCTTCCTTATTGTTATTTTCACTATCTTTTATCTCTTTCCTGTCTTCTGTGGGGCTAACTTCGAGCTTCTCCTTATCTTCCTCTTTTTCCCTGGCTTTATTTCCAGCATTTCGGGTGTAGGCATCGAATTCAGTCAGCTCCAGCTCAGCGGCGCGCTGGGCTTTTTTAAATTCTCCAATTGCGCTTCCTAAAGATCGTGCAAGCTCCGGAAGCTTCTGAGGCCCAAAGAGAAAGAGAGCAGCAATTGTGATCACTAGCAGTTCGTTAGAACCTATCATTGCTGGTTACTATTAGCAACCAAATATAAAAATTCTTTTAAAACAGTTTGTGGACAGGCTTTATCTCAATTTTTTTTAAAAAAGGAAGGTTCTTTTGATAGTTCTTTAGATGATGGTTCTTTAGATATAACTTATTCCATCAAATCACCGATTTGTTCTTAAATTTGTTCTTAAAATAGCCGGATCAACAGCAAGCTGAACTCAAAGAGGACTGCCAGCAAGATCGCCACAACAATCTGGGCAATGAAAGTAGGGTCCGGGGAAAGGAAAAGAGAAAAAGCCATAATTGCACTGTAGATAAGAATTCTTTGTTTTTTGAGGGTCTGGTATTGTACAAGTCCCATTTTCACTGCAAAGACCACGAGTAGGGGGAGCTGGAATACAACTCCGAAACCTGCCAGGATTGTGGTCACGGCTGAGAGAGTGTTATGGACTGAAAGCTGTGCTGTAGCCATATCTCCCGAATAGAAGAGAATATATTTGAACATCGCAGGCAGGACAAGGAAGTAGCCTATTGCAGTCCCAAGGATGAAAAGCAGGAAAGATGCAGGGATGACTTTGAGGAAGAAGCTTCTTTCATGCGGATAAAGCCCTTTGGCTGCAAACCTGTAAAGCTGGTAAAAGAACAATGGAATTGAAATTGCAAGGGCAAATACCAGGCAGAGTTTAAGGCGGGCAAAGGTCCATTCAAGAGGAGTATATGATGACATGATCAGGCCGGGACCTATGAACTCTCTCCAGATAAGCAGCATTCCTCTAGCCGAAAATGGAAACGAAATAAATATTCCAATAAAGAGCCAGATTAAAACGATAGCTAACCGGTTCCTGAGCTCGAACAGGTGGGCCATAACGGGTTCTTCAATATCTCCCGGGACACCGGTTGCGTATGAATTCTTCCCGGATGCATTTGTGGAAGGGTTAACATTGCCTGTTTGCTGTGAGTCCATTGTATTTCCGCTCTTACTTACACGTACCTAAATATATTTATATCGGGATATATTATTCGTTCTTAACCTGGAAGCGCTTTTGCAGATATTCCTTGCAGATGTCTTACGATCTTCTGTATTCTCTCTTAAAGTACATATCGAAATTAAAGTACATATCGAAAATATATGTATAATACCTGTAGTTACATACCTGAATATTTATAGTATTTAAATCATTATAGTATGGTTCCGGACAATATAATAATTCACACATTATATAATAACCAAGATATTAAATAATCCAGTATAATCGGTCAGGAAATGTAAGGGGAATTATGATTTACACTAATTAAGTTATTTCCTGAATAACTGGCAATTTCTGAAAAAATAGAAAAGATTCATTGAAAAAACTGGATAAAACCGAAAGGAAAAAACAAAAATAGGAAAAGGAAAGTTGATGATATAAATCCATGAAATGGGTAAAGGTTCTATGAATTAAGATTCGAATTTCTTTTTGCTTTTCCGGATAGGTACTCTATATGTCTGAAGCTATTGAAAATTTAAGTGCAATCCTGGTGGCCCTGAGAACTAAATTGCTTGTGATAGCCGCAGTTCTTCTCACAGGCATAACTGTGTCCTTTCAGTTTACCGGTCCCCTGATCGAGAGAATGAAAACCGACCTCCTGCCGGAAGGTGCAAAGCTGGTTTATGTATCTCCCCTGGAAGTAATGATGCTTGAG
>ENA-UOOK01002263-UOOK01002263.1-fermentation-metagenome-genome-assembly--contig:-NODE-2263-length-24013-cov-5.069956_pt1 | contig 24013 bp, 25 predicted proteins | sample MGYA00245777_ERZ724023 | MGnify/ENA primary metagenome ERZ724023 (study PRJEB28704, sample SAMN03018312) | fermentation metagenome | biome: anthropogenic terrestrial biome; feature: soil; material...
GTTAATTTTCTTTTTTAGTCTGGATACTCCTACCAGGCTACAGGGTATAACTTTTAAATTTCAGCTCTAAATTCTTTATTTCTATGATTGACTTTCCATTCTACCAATGATATGCTGATTTTAATGTATTATTTTTAATGTGATGAAGGGAAGAGTACTCTGGAATAACCTTCAACAGAGACAGGTGGTTATGAGCTGGAAGCCGCCTGGTAGGTTCCTGGAAGAAGACCACCCCGGAGCGGCTGTGAAGACAAGCAGCACGGTGGCAACGTTACAGCCAACAAAGTGTGCTGGTGAAGTTTTTTTAGTTTTTAAAATTCACTAGTGAAAAAAGGTGGAACCGCGGAACTCTCCGTCCTTGCTCGGACGGAGTTTTTTATTTTTTATATCGTTTTGAATTAAGAAGGCAGGGGTGATTGTAAATGGAAAAAGAGGTTAAAATTGGAATTCTTGGTTTAGGGGTGGTTGGGACCGGGGTGGCCAAAATCCTTTTGGAACAGGGTAATCTTCTGACAGAACGGACTGGTGTACAGTTTCGTTTGCAGACAGCAGTGGATCTTGATTGGGAGCGGGAGCGTGGGCTGAACTTCGAGGGAGTAATAACTACTACTGATTTTAATGAATTGGTCACTGATCCGGAAATTGATATTATTGTGGAAACGATTGGTGGGGTGGAACCGGCTTTTTCCCTAGTTATGAGAGCGCTGGCTGCCGGGAAACATGTAGTGACTGCCAACAAAGCTTTAATTGCCATTAAGGGGAAGGAACTCCTTGAACAAGCCCAAGAGTATGGAGTAGAGCTATTATTTGAAGCAAGTGTCGGGGGAGGAATCCCGATTATCAAAAGTCTCAAAGAAGGGTTAGTTGGCAATAAGATCCTTAGTATTTATGGGATCGTAAATGGAACCTCTAATTATATATTAACTCGTATGCATCAGGAGGAGTTAGGGTTTGCGGAGGCTTTGCGGGAAGCGCAAGCCAAAGGATTTGCTGAGGCTGATCCCACATTAGATGTAGGTGGAGGCGATGCCGCCCATAAACTTACAATTTTAGCTTCCTTAGCTTCCGGTGGCTTTGTTGATTTTAATGCTATTCCGGCGGAAGGGATCGCTGAACTGACCACTTTGGACATAAATTTTGCGAAGAGTTTTGGTTATGTTATTAAGTTACTGGCGATCTGCCGTTTTAATGGTAAAAAGATTGACCTACGGGTTCATCCGACCTTGGTTCCGAGGGAACATTTGTTAGCGGCAGTAAATAATGAGCTTAATGCTATTTTTGTCACTGGAAATTATGTTGGGGATACGATGTTCTATGGACCGGGAGCAGGTCAACTGCCTACTGCTAGCGCAATTATCAGTGATATCGCTGATCTTTCGAGAGACTTTCCTCGGCGGAAAAAAGGTTTACAACAGCCGATTAATCCGGAGAAAAATGTTGCTCTTTTTTCGTTAGATGAAATTTCCAACCGCTATTATCTTCGACTTTTTACTTTAGACCAACCGGGGATTCTTTCAAAAATTTCCGGCGTTTTTGGTAAGTATGGAATTTCCATTTCTTCGATGGTTCAATTAGAAACCCATGGAGAAAAGAATTATGTTCCAATTGTATTACTTACCCATGAAGCACCGGAAAAAGCAATGTTTAAGGCCTTAAGCGAAATAAAGGAGTTTGATTTTGTGCGTCCGGATATACTAAGATTACGACTTTTTAAATAAACTTTCCATGACATTGAAATTACTTTGGGTTATAATAAATCCAAACTTTGATTGGGGCTAATTTGTGTTAAGACAATTAATTAGGGTAATAACGTAATTAGCTTTGATTGAGAACAGCTTGAAATATGAGGAGGAGAAGATCAATGAAAGAACGAGTAGCAGAAGTTTTAGGGAAAATTCGCCCTTCACTACAAGCCGATGGGGGTGATGTAGAATTAATTGATGTTACTAATGAAGGTGTGGTTAAGGTTAAATTAGTAGGAAGATGTTCTGGTTGCCCCATGTCGCAGATGACTTTGAAAAATGGGATCGAAAGAGTATTAAAGGAAGAAATCCCTGAAGTAAAGAGTGTGCAGTCAGTTTAATTTTTCTTTTCTAGCATAGATCGAAAACCGCCGAAAAAAGGCGGTTTTTGATTTTTAAGCTTGTTTTTTGTTGCAATGAAGATTATGATAATAATATTGAATTCATCGATTCCTAGTTTTACATATTGAGGAAATTACCTAATTACTATAGACACCCATTTAACCGCAATAAAGCGCTTGCGGATTTTGAGACCTTCAGTCGTAAGGTTATCAAATGAAGAAATCCAAAACTACAAAGGCTGGCTGTCATTCATCACGAGCGACGAGCTACGAGATGTATTTCAATTATGCAATTCTTTAACATTACATACTAAGCAGAATGTTGGGGTGATGTATTGAAAGTTAAGGTGATCATGAATCCCATCGCCGGTCGTGGTAGAGCGCAAAAAGCAAAACCTCTAATTTTAAAGGCGCTGTTAGAATATGATTGTGATGTCCACTTAGAGGAGACCAAAGAGCCAAACCATGCTACCGAGATTGCCCAAAAAGCTGTTAAAGCAGGATTTGATTTAATTTTAGTAGCCGGAGGAGATGGGACGATCAATCAAGTCGTTAATGGGATGGCGGAAAATCCCATTCCATTAGGTGTTCTTTGTTGTGGAACAGGGAATGATTTTGCCGCCGCTCTTAAAATGCCTAAGGATCCTATAGCCGGTGTTCGCCAAATAATGGAGGGAGAAATAAGCAAGGTTGATTTGTGCCAAGTTAATAATCGGTATTTTGTTTCTTCTGTCGGCGCTGGTTTTGATGGAGAAGTAGCCTTTAATGTAAATAATGGGTTTCGTAATGTCGGCGGCATGACCGCTTATCTATTGAGTGTTTTTAAGACCCTTTTTTCCTATAAAGCCCGGAAAGTTAAATTAACTGTGGATGGACTGGTGATGGAATTTAATAGCTTGTTAGTGGCCGTTACGAACTCATCCACCTATGGAGGCGGGATAAAAGTTAATCCAGATGCCCGGATTGATGATGGTTTCTTTGATGTCTGCGCGGCGCAGAAAATGAATATTTTAGAGATTATATGCTGTTTACCCCTAGTGGTTGCGGGATGGCACCAAAATTTGAAAAAAGTTAAATTATTAAAAGGCCGGGATATTACTGTAGAAAGTAACCACCCGCTTTATTACCAGCTGGACGGGGAAGTATTAATTGACAACGTACTTCGTTTCTCGCTTTTACCCCAGTCTCTCCTGATTAAAGGTGGGAAGTTTGAACCAGTCTCTACTTTTATGCTTTCTGAAGTTAAATCGGCTTGTGCCAGAGAGGCTTAATTTGTCGAAGAGCTTCGTAAAGAACAATCGCTACTGAGTTGGCAAGGTTTAAAGAGCGGGCTTCAGGGCGCATCGGTATGCGGAGGTTATGGCTTGGATTTAAAGATAAGATCTCTGGAGGAAGCCCTCTGGTTTCCGGTCCGAAAATTAGATAATCATTAGGGAGGAAATTAACCTCATAATAAAATTGCTGACCTTTTGTGGTCAGATAGAAAAATCTTCCTTCCTGGTTTACTAGGGAAAATTCTTCAAAATCGAGGTATGTTTGGACCTCTACTAAAGACCAATAATCCAGCCCGGCGCGGCGTAAATGTCGATCATCAAGGATAAACCCAAAAGGTTCGATTAGATGGAGTTTACTATTGGTGGCAGCGCATAAACGGGCGATGTTTCCGGTGTTTTGCGGGATTTCTGGTTGAAACAGAACGATATTCATTTTTTTCTCCTTTTTTGTACTGTCTTTAAATTTTAATCCTCTTGAACTTCCTTGACAATCCCTAATTGCTCTTTTTTGTTAATTAACAGGAGTAACAAGTAATTTAATTTATAACCCGTAGGTTTTTACGGGTTTTTTTAAAATTGCTTTTCTAATATCCTTCTTTAGTTTACCCACAGGCGGGATTGTGATAAAATGATATAATAAAAAGAAGGGATGTTAGTTATGACCTACGAACAAGCTCTGGAATATATTCATACTCGTAATAAATATGGCATTAAGTTAGGGCTTGATCGGATGAGGGCTCTGCTAGAGATCTTTAATCACCCTCAGCTGACCTACCCTTCAATCCATATTGCGGGAACCAATGGCAAAGGTTCAACTACTGCTATGGTAAGCGTGGTGTTGAGGGAGGCCGGGTATAAGGTAGGTAGATTCACCTCTCCTCATCTGAGTTCGTATTGTGAAAGACTGTCGATTAATGGGGTTAATATTAAGCCGGAAAGACTGGCTTATTTAGTAACCGACGTCCAACCCATACTTGATAAAGCTGCCATGGACCCTAGGATTGGCCACCCAACTGAGTTTGAGGTAGGGGCTGTATTGGCTTTTAAATATTTTGCTGAAGAAAAGGTAGATCTGGCCATTTTTGAAGTGGGAATGGGCGGGCGGTTAGATGCGACTAACGTTATCACCCCCTTAGTTTGTGGGATTACCCATATTGCCCTCGATCACCAGGAGTTTTTGGGTTCAGATCTTGTTTCCATTGCTAAAGAGAAAGCCGGTATCATCAAAGCGGACTGTCCGGTGGTGGTGGGAGTCCAAGCTCAAGAGGTGAGGGAGGTAATGCAAGCTACGGCCGCTACTCTTAAATCACCCCTTTATTCTGTAGGAAAAGAGATCAGGTATGAAGTTATCCGGGAGGATCTGACCGGTACAGAGCTTGAACTTAGGTGGGAGGAAGAACCGCCTTTTCTCCTTAAGCTCAATCTTTTAGGCGAGCATCAAGCAGCTAATGCGGCGGTGGCTTTTGGTCTTCTTCAGGTGATTAAAACGACAGGTTTTCCTTGGAAAAAGAATGATCTGGAAAAAGGTTTTTCTGAAATATACTGGCCCGGGCGTATGGAGTATTTACCCGGTCCCCCTAGTATTATTATGGATGGCGCTCATAATCTGGATGGGATGAGCGTATTGGCCCGGGGGCTACGCCGGTTATTTCCGGGAAAAGAAATTCAGGCGGTGGTGGGCATTTTAGATAATCGACCGGTGGAAGCCATCGCTTCGCTGTTATCTTCGATCTTAGGATCTGATTTAAGGAAGGTCTATGCCACTACTGTTCCTGATCCGAAGTCGGCCTCTTGTGACCGAGTAGCGCGGGCCTTTCGGGATTTAGGGGTGGAGACCGTTGAAGTTGAAGATGCGCTAACAGCTTTAAATACTGCCGAGTGTAAGATGAAAGTAGGGGAGTTACTGGTAGTAACCGGTTCTTTATATCTTTTAGGTTATTTACGTCCTTATATCTTAAAAAGAAGATTATAAAACTTGCTAACTTTTGATGACTTTGCGCGTCAAATTGATGGAGGAAGATGGGTGCAAAAAAAAAGAATCACCATTTTTACCGGACCGTTCGGAAGCGGCAAAACCGAAGTAGCTGTAAATTATGCTTTAAAATTGAACCGGCATCAGCCGAACATTGGTCTGGTTGATCTGGATATTGTAAATCCTTACTTTCGTTCTCGCGAATTAATACCTCTGTTGGGGAAACATGGAATCGAACTGGTTTCTACCCAACCCGGTTTAGAAATGGCGGATCTGCCCGCGCTCTCCCCTCGGATTTTTTCTTTGTTACAAAATAAGAGTAGACAAGTTATTTTTGACGTAGGAGGAGATCCGGTTGGCGCTAAGACTTTAGGTCGTTTTCAGCCATATTTTACTGATAATAATTACGATCTATGGCTAGTTTTAAACCCGTACCGACCGGGCTACTCTGATCCGGCAAAAATAGCGCGGCTGGCCGGGGAGATAGAAAACGCCTCCCGATTAAAGATTACCGGCCTTGTTGATAATGCCAATATGGGTAAGCTGACGAATCGACAACTGAGAGCAGAAGGATCTTTGATTGTCGATGCCGCCGCCCGGTTATTAAACGTGCCTGTAGTTTTAACAACTTTTACTGAAGATGATTTTTTTCTTCATGAGCAAGAAGAGGAAAAGTCAATCTATCTCAAACTTTTCATGCTTCCCCCGTGGGAAGTCATTTAAACTATAAACAACCATATTTTTAGGAGAGGAGATTTAATCTTGGCTAAATTGGATATTAATGGAGAACGCTGTAAAGGCTGTGAACTGTGTATCTCGGTTTGTCCTAAAAAGATCTTGGGTTTATCAGAAAAAATTAATGCTCAAGGTTATCATTTTGTGGAACTTAAAGGAACCGATTGTATTGGTTGTGCTTTTTGTGCCCGGATTTGTCCGGATGTGGCAATAGAAGTTTATAAGTAACACTATGGTTTACCCGCATGAAATCGGAAGGCTAAGGAAAATTTAAGTTTACTCCTTCTCCGCTTTTTGTGTCTAATCAAACTGTTAGTTATCAGAAATTAGCTATCAATTAACTGATGCGGGTATTCTTAATGTGTTAAAAGTTTACTTTAGAAGAATGGGAGGTACGGATCTTGGAACGAGTTATGATGAAAGGTAACGAGGCTCTAGCCGAGGGAGCAATTAGAGCGGGGTGTCGGTTCTTTTTTGGCTACCCAATTACCCCGCAGAATGAAATACCGGAGTATATGGCTAGACGGATGCCGGAAGTTAACGGTGTTTTCTTGCAAGCTGAAAGTGAAGTAAGCGCAATTAATATGATTTATGGCGCTGGTGGAGCCGGGGCGAGAGCGTTAACATCCTCTTCTAGTCCGGGAATTAGTCTGAAACAAGAGGGGATTTCTTATATTGCCGGGGCGCAGGTGCCATGTGTGGTTGTGAATGTGGCGCGGGGCGGCCCGGGGCTTGGGGGGTTAAACCCTTCGCAGTCTGATTATTTCCAAGCCACAAAGGGTGGCGGTCATGGCGATTATCGTTTAATCGTTTATGCGCCGGGAACAGGTCAAGAGATGGTGGATTTGATCGGGATCGCTTTTGACAAAGCTGAACAATACCGTAATCCGGTAATGATCTTATCTGACGCCATTATGGGTCAGATGATGGAACCGGTGATTCTCCCGGAGATGCAGGAGATACCTGCTGACAAAGCTTGGGCCACAACGGGGAAAAAAGGTCGAAGCAAACCTAATGTGATTAATAGTTTGGGGATTATCGGTGAGGACTTGGAAAAGATCAATATTGAATTACAGGCTAAGTATGCGCGTATTGAGGCGGAAGAAGTTCGTTATGAAGCTGATGGCGTCGATGATGCTGATTTAATTGTGGTTGCTTATGGGACTAGTTCTCGAGTGGTAAGGTCCGCTATTGCGCTGTTGCGAGAGGAAGGAAAAAAAGTGGGACTCTTTCGTCCTATTACTTTATGGCCTTTTCCGAAGCAGGTTTTACAAGAGCTGGCCAACAAGGGGAAGAAATTTTTAGTAGTAGAGATGAGTGCCGGCCAGTTAGTAGAAGATGTTATTCTGGCGGTTAATGATCGTTCCAAAGTTGAGTTTTTTGGAAAATTAAACGGCACTATTCCCACTGTTCGAGAGGTTTATGAGGAGATCGCTTCTTTGTTGCGGAAAGGAGGGGCAAAATGAAGAAAGTCTTTGGTTATCCGCACGCGTTGTCAGAAAAGAGAACCCATTATTGTCCAGGTTGCACGCATGGAATTATCCACCGTTTGGTTGCTGAAGCCATAGATGAGTTGGGAGTCGAGGAGAAGACAATCGGTGTCGCTCCTGTTGGCTGTGCGGTGTTAGCTTATGAGTATTTTAATGTAGATTTTCAAGAGGCTGCTCATGGTCGTGCCCCGGCAGTAGCCACTGGTATTAAGCGGGTTCATCCGGGGGCGGTGGTCTTTGCTTACCAGGGGGATGGAGATTTGGCTTCTATCGGAGCTGCGGAAATTATCCATGCCGCCGCTCGGGGAGAAAAAATTGCTGTTATTTTTGTGAATAATGCTGTCTACGGGATGACCGGAGGACAAATGGCGCCTACTACTCTACCGGGGCAAAAGACAACTACTTCGCCTTACGGTCGCGATACGGCCACAGTCGGTTATCCGATTAGGGTCTGTGAGCTGTTGGCTACTTTGGATGGTCCCTCTTACTTGGCGCGGGTAAGTGTTCATGATCCTCAGCATATTATCAAGGCCGGCCAGGCCATCCGTAAAGCTTTTGAGATGCAGATCGCCGGTCAAGGATTTGCCTTGGTTGAAGTATTATCTTCTTGTCCCACCAACTGGGGAATGACACCGGTCAATGCTTTACAGTGGGTGAAGGACAAGATGATCCCCTATTATCCCTTAGGAGTTTTTCGTTCTCCGGAGGAGGTGACTTCTCATGACGCATGAGATCATTTGTGCCGGTTTTGGCGGACAGGGCGTAATGCTGATTGGGCAACTTTTAGCCTATGGAGGGATGATTGAAGGCAAAGCGGTTACTTGGTTTCCTGCTTATGGCCCTGAGATGCGCGGAGGCACGGCCAACTGTTCAGTGGTCATCTCGGATCAACCTGTTGGTTCTCCCATTGTTTCTGAACCGGATGGGATTATTGCTATGAACCGGCCCTCGTTGGAGAAGTTTAAGTTAGCGGTGAAACCGGGCGGAGTGATTGTTTATAACTCTTCTATGATTGAAGCCGTACCAGAGATTCCCGGGCTTAAGATCTTTCCGGTTCCTACGAATGAGATTGCCAATGAATTAGGAAATGATAAAGTCGCGAATATGGTGGCCTTAGGCGCTTATCTCGGCCTTACTAAAATAGTTGATTTGTCTAGTATCGAAGAAGCTTTAAAACAAGTTCTTCCTCCCCATCGTCATAAACTGATCCCCTTGAATAGCGCGGCGCTACAGAAAGGGTTGGAATTGGTGGAAAAAAGTTGATTTCGGAATTTAATCCGATAATGATAGAAGCTGGAGTGCGTTAGCATTCCAGCTTCTGTTTTTGTTCTGAAAGAGATTTTCTTAGAAGACAGAAGAAAATGTTTTCACATAAACTCCCAAAGTTCAAGGAATAATATACCTAGTATATTTTTGAACTAGGGAGGTAGAGAAGTGAAGGAGAAGGCAATAGAGGAACCGAAGAAGGGAAGTAATGGTTTTTGGAAGGGTTTAACTCTCGGCGTATTTGTTTCTTTGTTTCTCTCTACGACAGCACTTTATTATTATTTAGGGATGGTAGGTTTTCAGATTAATTTGGACCAGAGTATTCCGGCGATTTTAATCCGGGATCAAATAAAACAAGAAGCTTCCTTGGAACTAAGTGTCTTATTAGAAAAGTTAAGAATAGAATTACCAGCGGCCATCAGACAAAATTTTCAACGTCTCGATCGCTTAATGATCCGTTTTGAAGACGGTGAGGTATCCTTACCCCGGGAGGTGGGGGAGCTTGTTAAAAAGGAGCTTCAAAGTATAGCGGAAAAATCAGTCTTTGATTCTTTAACAGAAATTGATTTAACACCTTACATTGAAGAATTAGGGCAAGCGGCTTTAGCTCAAACGAGGAGCACACTTGATACGGAAGTAGCAGGTAAAACTTACAATTTTAAGGCAAATCCTTGGCTGACAATCCCCATTACTATTCAAGCTAAGTAAAATAAGGATACAACGCAAAAAGCTTATGTCAATTACTCCTTGACAAGCAATAAGATGAAAATGTAAGTTGACATTGATTGACAAGAGCGAAGTGTTTTCGGGATAAAGGTTGATGGTTTTGTTAGTTTCGGTAAAAATTGTTGACTTTAGCGATGGTTAATGTTATCTTATATTTAAGGACATCATGACGTCACAACATCATCAGGTCGGGAGGTCGCTATGGAACCTTTATATATTACAGTTAAAAGCGATATTGAAAATAAGATAAATGAAAAGTTTTACAAAAAGGGTGATTATCTTCCTAGTGAAGCTGAACTGCAAAAAGTCTACAATGTCAGCAGAACTACTATCAGACAAGCTATACGATTATTGATATCAGATGGTTTGGTTACTATAATCAGGGGAAAAGGTACTAAGGTTACTCCTTCCAGACTTAGTTACAAAATATCTTCTTTAATGAGTTTTACCGAACTCATGAAGCAACAGGGATTGGTTCCATCGATCAAGGATTTTAGTGTAAAGAGAATGAAAGCGCCGGATGGAGTACACGTAAAACTGGATTTGTCTGAAGGGGAAGAAGTGTTTGAGATTTATAGAGTGAGAACTGCTGATGAAGAACCGATTACTATCAATACTTCATATATTCCGTGTCAATTATTGCATACTTTTGACCAGTCAGTTTTTTCTAAGGAGCAATCGCTTTATATGATACTTAAAAAATTCTACCATATTAATATCATTGTAACAGAGGATGTGGTTACAGCTGTCAAAGCAACAAGCGCTCAGGCTAAAACCTTACATATAGCTAAGAATGATCCTGTGCTTTGTATTGAACGTTTGGCATATGGTAAAAACCATATATTAGTAGAGTATAGTAAGATATTTATCCGTAGTGACCGTTTTAAGCAGGTTTACACATTAAGATCGAATACATGATTTCTATAAATAATTGAATTATGCAATTCCTTAAACTACAATAAAATGGAGGGATAAAATTGGATATTATAGGTTTGGGAACGGTAGCTATGGATGTCATCATGCAGGTAGATTCATTACCAAAAGAGGATGGGTTTTGTTTGGTGAATAAACAAAGTTATTTGGAAGGAGGAAGCGCTACCAATGTTATTGTTCAGGCAAGCAGACTAGGAGCAAAATGTGGTTTCATTTCTCAAATTGGAGATGATGGAGTAGGAAAAGGTATCAAGAACAGTTTGGAAAGAGAAAACGTCATAACCGAGAGCATGATCGTAAAAAAAGGAGGGACATCCCTTCATACGCTTGTTGTTGTAGACCAAGAAGGTAAGAAATTTATTATGCTTAATATGGGAGATGTCTTCCTGACCTTACGTAAAGAAGATGTTGATACAGAATTTATTAAGACTGGCAAGATTTTTTATACGGATTTACTCCCCGGGGAGCCAGCTATAGATGCTTTGAAAAAAGCAAAAGAATCAGGGTTGAAGACAGTTATTAATGTGCAGATCGGCCTACCATTAATGGAGAATTTCGGTGTTTCCAAAGACGCAATACTAGATTCCTTGAAGTATGTGGATGTATTTGCTCCTTGTCGAGAAGCCTTTTATGCATTGACCGGAACTGATGACTACCAAAAAGGAGTTAAACAGTTTTCGCGGTTGTATGATGGCCTTCTACTGTTGACACTTGGTGAAAAGGGTTCTCTAGCGGTGACAAAAGATTTTCATCTTCAGGTTCCTGTCTTTGAAGTTCAGGTGGTGGATACTACTGGCGCCGGAGACTCTTTCATTGGTGCTTTTATGTATGCCTTCTTTATAAGAAAAATGAAGATCAAAGAAGCGATGGAGTTTTCCTCGGTATGTGCGGGCTTAACTTGCAGTAGATTAGGCGCCCGGACCAGTCCTGATCTTGAAAAAGTAAAGACAATCTTGAAGGAATTATAAAAAGTAATGGTTGAAAAAAGTTAGTTATCTTTGTTGAAGATTCAGGTCATATCATAACAAAAATTTAGGAGGGGTTTGAAAGATGAACAATATGGAGATTATTCAGGAAAAAAAGGATCTCAAAAAAAATTTATGGAGTGTCAAAAGAGTTTCGATTATTGCTATTTTCCTTGCCTTGAGTGCGGTGGGAGCAATGATTAAAATTCCAAGCCCTATAGGAACGATTGGTCTTGATTCAGCTCCTGGGTATTTTTGTGCTCTGGCTTTCGGCGGAGTTGAAGGGGCAATTGTTATTGGGATTGGTCATATTCTTTCGGCAGCGGTTTGTGGTTTTCCGTTAAGTATACCAATTCATGTTGTGATTGCTTTGGCTATGATGTTGTGGTCTTTGGTCTACCGATGGGTAGCATTCAAAATTAAATATGGCATTATACCTGCTATTGTACTTGTATCTCTTCTAAATGGTGTAGTTACTTGTTTTCTGCTAGTTTTTGTTGGAGGGTGGGGAATGGTATTTGGTACTATGCCTTTCCTGTTACTGGCTTCAGCAGTGAATATCATAATTTCTGCTATTGCTTTTAAATTTGTGCAAGGTAGTAAGCTTATCTAGCTTTCTTTTAATTATCTAATTTATTATATAGGGATGGTCACGAGATGATAAACGTAATCATCCCTTTATTTTTTAAATAACGCCAAGATGAAATTGAGGTGTATCTTTTGAAGAATATAATTAACTACAATAATGTATCATACTCATATCCTAATGCCGACGAAGAAGTACTGAAAAATATTGACTTAAATATTAAAGAAGCGAAATTTACAGTTATTATGGGACCGACAGGCGCGGGAAAAACCACCTTGGTCTCGTGTTTGAACGGGTTAATTCCTCAACTGTTTGAAGGTAAGTTAACCGGAGAAATAACCGTGGCGGGACAGAACATAAGTAATTTTAGAGTCCAAACCCTGGTAAAATATATTGGGCTGGTTTTACAAGATGCAGAAACTCAGATCTTTGGTAGAACAGTTGAAGAAGATACTGCTTTTGGGCCGAGAAATTTTTCTATTCCCAAAGAAGAGATTAGCAACAGAGTAGATGAAGCTTTGTCTCGTGTAAGATTAGATGGGTATAAAAAAAGAAATACTGGTGAATTATCTGGTGGAGAAAAGCAAAGGTTGGCTATTGCTGGAGTACTTGCTATGATGCCTAAGATATTAGTCTTGGATGAGCCTACATCCGAACTAGATCCTATTGGAAGAATGGAGATTTATACTACTATTGATGATTTACGAAAAGAGAATAGGCTAACCCTAATCGGAATTGAGCATTCGAGTCAGGAAATTATTGACAAAGCCGATGAACTAATTGTGATTAATAATTGCAGTGTCGTTTGGCAAGGAGAACCGAAGTTATTATTTAGGGATATTGAAAAGTTAAACTCTTTTTGTATAAAACCCATTCCTGTAAGTATAATCGGTTGGAGTTTATATAAAAAAGGTCTGATTGAATATGACCAAATTCCGTTAGATATTGATGAGGCCGAATTGATTATCCGAAGATTATTTACCGATAGAAAGGCAATGTTTACCGGTTGTTCAATAGATTTAATGGCTTCTACAACTCTAACTGATGACCGTCCTATATTACAGATAAAGGATGTAGACTATCACTATTCTAGTGGAAAGTTGGCATTAAAAAAAATCAATTTAGATATCAATCAGGGGGAATTTATTGCTTTAATCGGGCAAAATGGTGCTGGTAAGACGACTTTAGCAAAACATTTAAACGGACTTTTAAAGCCTACTGCTGGTCAGGTTATAATTAACAAAAAAAACAGTAAAGATTTTGAACTTGCTCAGTTGGCCAAAGAAGTGGGTTATGTATTTCAAAACCCTGATCATCAAATTTTCTGTGTTACGGTAGAAAAAGAGATTGAATACGGTTTGAAAAATGCGGGATTTTCAGCACAGGAGATTAAAGAAAGGACTGAAAGGGTTTTAGAATTAACAAGTTTAACCAAATTTAGAAATGCTCATCCTTTTTCACTTGGTAAAGGTGAAAGACAAATGATCGCTGTTGCTTCCATTCTTGCTATTGAACCAAAGATACTGGTTGTTGATGAACCTACTACTGGCTTGGATTGGAACGGTATCAATCGGATGATGGAGCTGATCAAAACCCTGCATAAAAACGGAACTACAATTATTATGATTACTCATGATATGGATATAGTAGCTAAATATGCAGAAAGAATCATTGTTATGAAAGCGGGTCAGGTACTAATGGACGGGAGAACTCGAGAGGTATTCTCTGAGTTTCAACAGTTAAAAAGCGCATATGTAATGCCTCCGCAAATTCCGTTACTATCTTTGCGCCTAAAAGATTTAGGGATGAAGGATATTGCTCTTGATGAACAAGAATTAACAACTGCAATTTTAGAAAGTTTGGAGGGGTGAACCATGTTTTTAGAATACATGTCTAAAGAGACATATCTTCATCGTTTAGATATTCGAACAAAAATTTTAGGATTTGTCGGCATTATTATTTTGGTTTTTTTATTCAATAATCCATTTTATAATTTAATTATCGCGATAATGATTGGGGTTCTCGCCTTGTCGATCAAGATGCCGTCACAAAAGGTCTTTGATATGCTTAAACCGCTTTTGCCCTGCTTTATTCTGATTATAGTATTAACAAGTATTACCTATTCGGCTAGCAGTTTTAAGACGGAAATAAGTCGACGTGTACTTTTTCATCTGCTTCCTAATAATGGTTTAGGGGTGAGTGCGGGTGGTTTCTTTATTGGCTGTACTCTTATTGTAAGAATTTTTATTTTAATATTCATTTCGACCATTTTTACGTTAACAACACCAATTGATGATGTATTACAATTTTTACATCAGATCAAAGTTCCATATGAAATTTCGTTAATTATTACCACTGGGATACGGTTTATTCCGACAATGGAAAGAAAGAAGAACTTGATCTTTCAGGCCCAGCAAGCACGCGGTGCAAACCTAAAAGGTAACGGAATTACCGGACCGATTAGAGCATATTTGCCAATTATGGTTCCGATGATTATAAATTCAATTTTAATGGCCAATAACCTCTCTATCGCCATGTTAAACCGCGGATACGGAGTTTCAAAGACATGGACGGTTTTATATGAAATGAAATTCACTATGAAAGATTATTTGGTTATCACAATAATTTTTCTAGTTACCGTTTTGGGAATTTATGTAAGATACGGATTAAATAAAGGGATTATATAATACTTAAAGCGTTGTGAAAAAGCTTCATTTTTGTAAAAATATTTAATATGGGAGCAAGTATTTATGAAGAAAATACTAGATGGAGAAATTTATAAAAGGATTTATGGAGCATTAATGGGAGTAGCATTAGGAGATGCAATGGGTATGCCGTCGGAATTTTGGTCAAGGAGCAGAATTACGAGGTATTTCGGTAAGATTACCACTTTTTTACCAGCGCCGAAGGAAAATGAAATTACTAGAGGTTTAAAAGCTGGAGAAATTACCGATGATACTCATATGACCATCATTGTTTCTAAATCGATCATAGAATCCGGTGGGAGGGTCGATCCGCAAGCTATTATTAAAAATATTGTCAAATGGATCAGTGACGATCAAAACAAAAATTTTAATATCATTGGTCCAAGTACTAAAAGTGCCTTTGAGAAGATTAGAAACGGTGCTTCAATGGAGGAGGCAGGGAAATATGGTGTTACTAATGGTGGAGCCATGAAGATGATTCCGATCGGTATTATCAGTAATTGGAGAGACATGGATAACTTAGTGGAGAACGTCAGGCTGGTCTGTTTACCGACGCATAATACCAATCTGGCGATAGCCGGCGCTTCGGCTATAGCTGCTGCTGTCTCTTATTGTGCGGGTGGGGGGGATGACTTGGAAGAGATGATTCAAGTGGCTATCTCTGGTGTCCAACATGGAATGAGGTTCGGATTTGAAATTATAGGCGCTTCGATTATAAAAAGAATAGAGCTTGCTATTGAGCTTGTAAAAACAGGCAAGCATATAGAAGAAATTATGAACGATATTTATGAGGTTATCGGTTGCGGGTTAGATACAACCGAATCGGTTCCTGCAGCTTTAGCTATGGTTTTGCTCGCTGGCGGGGTTCCGGAAAAATGTGCCAGACTCTGCGCAAATCTGGGTGGGGACACGGATACGATTGGTGCGATGGCCTGCGGTATCTGTGGAGCCTTCAAGGGTATTGACGCTATATCAGAAGATAGCATTAACTTGATTCAGACAACAAATCAAATAGATTTTACTGAGATCGCGGAACAGTTATGTCTTATCAGGATGCAGACTATGATATAGGTTAAGTTAGCCGGAAGAATGTTTCTACGAGGAACTCTCAAAAGTTGCCTAAAAAAATATTGTAAAGTCCTATTCATACTGTTTTCTCACACTTAATATTTAATATTGCAATTTAGGTTAAAAAATAAAATTCAAATGATCATTGACAATTGAAATAGATTCTGCTATTCTAATTAGAAGAAAAACCTTTAAACTGGTCCAGTGAGGCTGGTAAGGATGGCAATCTTATATTGGGATAAGAGACTAACCTTCCATGCCTGAAGCTGGAAGGTTTTTTAGTAAGTATTCAAGGATATGAGTTTAGTTTTTAGGCAAAATATTCACTAAAGGAATTGCATATAGAAATCTATTTGACCAAGCTAGAAAACACTTCGAAGCTTGTCGATCAACTTTAACTTTTATCTTATTATTTTATTCGGCCAAGCGGTAGTTAACGTTGACCACTATTAGAAAATGTCTTTATCAGAATATATTGTAATTTAACCTAAAATGTAGACAATCTCTAGTGGGTATCAATATTTTGTGGCTGAATCTTAACTAATTAAATTATGCAATTTTTTAACGAGTGAGTTTGCGGTGAAGGAGGTGGTATTCTTGGGTAAGATCAAGGCCTTGGTAATGGATGAAGAGAATATTCGCAGAGCACTTTACCGACTTTCTCATGAGATTACGGAACGAAATAAAGGAGTAGAGAATCTAATTTTAGTGGGAATCCGAACAAGGGGTGTTCCCTTAGCCAGACGTTTAGCAGATCTGATTCAACAGCAAGAAGGTGTAGAGATTCCCGTTGGCGTTCTGGATATTACTTTTTACCGTGATGATCTTAGTTTGCTTTCCCCTCAACCCGTGGTTCACCGAACGGAAATTCCCGTTCGTGTCAATGAAAAAAAAGTGGTTTTAGTGGATGATGTACTTTATACCGGCCGGACGGTTAGAGCCGCTCTTGATGCTTTAATGGATTTAGGACGGCCAGAGGCCATACAACTCGCAGTATTAATCGATCGTGGCCATCGGGAGCTTCCGATACGGGCGGATTTTATTGGGAAAAACGTTCCAACTTCCAGACGGGAAGTGGTCCATGTAAAACTAAATGAAGTGGATAATGAAGATAATGTAGTTATTGAAGAACAGGAAAATGGAGCTTAACGCCTCCTTTAAATTGATCCAGTGAGGTCAATAAGGAGAGGGAAAGATACCTTCGCCCTTGATTGACCCTAACAATCAAGGGTTTTTTTGACTACAGAGTCTTCTTGGTTTATTAAAGAGTATAAAAAACGGAGGGATTAAATTATGAACCAAGTTTTAGGAATTAATGAAAGACCAACTATTATCAAGTGGATTCCCCTTAGTTTCCAACATCTTTTTGCAATGTTTGGAGCAACAGTGCTAGTTCCATATCTTACCGGTCTCGACCCTTCAACAGCTTTATTTACCTCCGGTCTTGGCACCTTGATTTTTATCCTCTGCACCGGTGGGCAAGTCCCTGCTTATCTTGGTTCTTCCTTTGCTTTTATTGCGGTTTTGCAGTTTGTCTCCAAGCAGTATGGTGTGGCCTATGCCATGGGCGGAGCAATTATGGTTGGTTTAGTATATTGCCTCTTTGCTTTCCTTATCTTTAAGATCGGCACAAAATGGTTGGATAAGATTCTGCCCCCGGTAGTTATCGGTTCCATTATTATTGTTATTGGTCTTGGTTTGGCGCCGACCGCCATCGATATGGCAATGACCGGTGGGACTGGGCAATATAATATAACCTATCTTTTAATCGCCGGGGTTACATTAGCGATTGCCGTTGTTACCTCCGTCTTTTCCCAAGGTTTTCTCTCCGTTATTCCGGTTTTAGTAGGGATTATCGGTGGTTACCTTTTCTCTCTGGTAATAGGAGAAGTTCATTTTGAACCGGTGGTGCGGGCGAACTGGTTTGGGATGATGAAATTGGTGGCGCCGAAGTTTGGTTTTAACGCGATACTGGCTTTTCTGATGGTTTCAATGGTAACTATAGCTGAACATCTTGGAGATATTTTGGTTCTTAGTAGGGTAGCCGGGGGAAATTTTTATAAGAAACCCGGGTTGCATCGGACCTTACTGGGAGACGGGTTGGCTACCTCTGTGGCGGCTTTATTTGGCGGACCTCCCAACACCACTTATGGTGAGAATATTGGGGTAATGGCGATTAGCCGCGTATATAGCGTTTGGGTAGTCGGCGGGGCAGCGGTCATGGCCATTATTCTTTCTTTCTTTCGAAAATTTGGAGCTTTAATTCAGAGCATCCCCGTCCCGGTTATGGGTGGAATCTGTATCATGTTATTTGGGATCATTGCCAGCAGTGGGTTGAGAACCTTAGTTGAAAGCGGAATTGATTATGGCGACAAACGAAATTTGCTCATCTCTTCAGTCATTTTAGTGCTGGGGATTGGCGGCGCTAAAATTGAGATTGGCAACTTTAGTCTACAAGGCATGGCTTTAGCGGCACTGGTTGGTATTTTATTAAATCTGATTCTTCCTTCTTCTAACTCTACTGACAGCGAAGAAAATTCGGAAGCTGGGGGAAAAAAGATTAAATCTGCTACTAAGAAAGCAGCTGCAAAAAGATAATTTATTATTAGGGCGGTCTAAATTTACAGACCGCCCTATTTAAAAACTAAATTTTTATAAGAGGAGTTGGTGCCTCATGAGTTTCTCCCGGAAGCATCTTCTTGGGTTAGAGAATTTAGAAGCCAAAGAGATTATTGAGATTTTAAACACTGCTGTTCCCTGTAAAGATATTATTAAAAGGGAGATTAAAAAACTTCCTACTCTTCGGGGACGTTCAGTGGTAACTCTGTTTTTTGAACCATCCACTCGTACCAGGATCTCATTTGAACTGGCGGCTAAAAGGTTGGGCGCAGATACTGTTAGCATTGCGGTTAATACCAGCAGTGTCCAGAAAGGTGAGAACTTTGTTGATACGGTGAAAACTATTGAAGCATTAGGAGCGGATTTTATTGTTCTCCGCCATTCAGTGGCCGGTTCTCCTCAACTCTTGGCGGAGACTGTTAATTGCCGGGTGATTAATGCCGGGGATGGAGCCTACGAACATCCTACTCAGGCTCTTTTAGATCTTTTTACCTTAAGGGAAAGATGCGGAGAAATTGCCGGTCTGAATGTGGTGATTGTCGGAGATATTATGCATAGTAGGGTGGCAAAATCTAATATTTACGGACTGTTAAAGCTGGGGGCAAAGGTCACAGTGGTCGGACCTCCCACCTTATTGCCTCCCGGAATAGAGGAACTGGGTGTGCGGGTCATGACTAATTTGGATGCAGCTTTAGAAGAGGCTAATGTAGTCAATGTTCTCCGTATTCAAAAAGAGCGGCAACAAAAAGGACTTTTTCCTTCTTTACGTGAGTATACGCGGTTGTATGGCTTAACTAAAGAGCGGTTGGCCGGGGCTCCCCAAGATTTGATTATTATGCACCCTGGTCCGGCGAACCTGGGAGTGGAGATCTCCGAGGAGGTAGCCACCGACCCACGGTCGGTGATCACTACTCAAGTTACAAATGGTGTAGCCGTACGAATGGCTTTATTATACCTGATGAGTGGAGGAGAAAATGGCGATGACTTATTTAATTAAGCATGGGTTTTTAGTCGATCCGGTAGCCGGGAGGTATGGTGAGTACGACCTGATCATTAAAGAAGGTAAGGTTATTGCGGTCGGAAAAGATTTAGCCGGGGAAGGACAGGAGGTAATTGACGCCCATAATTTACTGGTCATGCCGGGTTTAATCGACCTCCATGTTCATCTACGGGAACCGGGGCAAGAAGAGAAAGAAACGATTGCTACTGGGAGTAGAGCAGCGGCGAAAGGAGGATTTACTTCTATTACCGCTATGCCTAATACGATCCCTTCTGCTGATAATGCCTCCGTCATTACCTTTGTTAAGACCAAAAGCAAAGAGGAAGGGGTAGTCCGGGTTTATCCGGTGGGTAATATCACTAAGGGTGGAGCCGGTCAAGAATTGGCCGAATTGGCTGATCTGGTAGAGGCCGGGGCAGTAGCCTTTTCTGATGATGGTGCAAGTATACTCAATGCTGCGGTGGAACGTTATGCTTTTCAATATGGAAAATTATTCAACAAACCTTTTCTTTTACACTGTGAAGATAAGAATCTTACTGCTGACGGGGTAATGCATGAAGGAACAGTCTCAACCAAATTGGGGTTGAAAGGTATCCCGGCGCTGGCAGAAGAAGTAATAATTGCGAGGGATCTTTTGTTAGCTGAAGAAACCGGGGCGCGGATTCATCTTTGTCATTTAAGCACGAAGCGGAGTCTGGATTTATTTAAGGAAGCAAAAGCCAGAGGAGTACAGGTAACGGCTGAAGTCACTCCCCACCACTTGACGCTGACGGATCAAGAAGTATTGGGGTATAATCCGGCGACGAAAGTAAGTCCCCCCTTACGTCCGTTGCATGATGTGGAGGCCCTGCAAGAAGCTCTGATTGAGGGGACGATTGATCTGATAGCTACTGATCATGCTCCCCATACCAGAGAAGAAAAACACCAGGAATATTCTTTAGCTCCCTTCGGCATGACCGGGCTGGAAACAGCCTTAGGAGTTGTTCTCACCAAGTTTTACCATACAGGAAAGTTAAGTTTAGAAAGAATTGTTCAGTTAATGTCTGTTAAGCCGGCACAAGTGCTTAAGATCCCCGGTGGGACCCTCAAGGAAGGTTCTCCGGCCGATCTGATTATGGTAGATCTAAATATCGAATGGGAAGTTCGGGAAGAGGATTTTATCTCCAAAGGGAAAAACTCCCCCTTTATCGGGAAAAAGTTAAAAGGTCGCAATCTCGCGACGATGGTAGAAGGTAAATGGGTGTACAAATCGCCTCAGGCGCCATTCAATGGTGTCGAGAAAAAGTTTTAACTTAAACAGGCATCTATTAGTAATGGTACTCGGAACTATTAGCTTCTTTTTGCAAACTAATGTAACATTATCTTTTGATACCGCCTTAAACAAAAAGATGGGGGGAAACGGTTATGGTTGTAGAAACTGCTGAGGTTATTAGTCTTAACGGCTTAGGTAACGATCTTTTTCATTTAAGGCTATGGGCGGAAAAAATAACGAAGCAAGCTTTTCCCGGTCAATTTGTCCATGTGTATTGTGGGGAAGGGGAGAGCCTTGATCCTTTACTTCCTCGTCCGTTCAGTTTATTTCGGATTCAAAAAGAAGATGGAGTTTTGGAATTGATTTTTCGGGTTGGGGGCAAAGGGACTTCTTCATTAAGTAGGAAAGTTTCTGGTGAACGGCTGCAACTGTTGGGACCACTGGGGAGAGGGTTTACTGAGTCCCATTATTTTTCAAGAGTACTTTTGTTTGCCGGTGGAATTGGAATGCCGCCTCTTTATTCATTAGCTGAGAGTAGTAAAGGAGTAGACTTTACGTTGTTTTATGGGGGAAGATCAAGGAGTGACCTGGTCTTTTTAGATGAGTGGCAGCGGATGGGAGTGCAACTCCAGCTTGCTACTGATGATGGGAGCGTCGGTCATCAAGGGACCCTTGTGGAATTAGCTTCTTCTTTATTGCTTCCGCAGGCGGCTGATTTCTATTATGCTTGCGGACCTAAACCGATGTTGAAAGCAGTTAAACAATTGATGGACAACCTGAAAATTCCAGGAGAATTATCACTGGAAGAGCGGATGGCTTGTGGGGTTGGGGCTTGCTTGGGTTGTGTTTGCCAGACAGTTGACGGTTATGTTCGGGTCTGTACCGAAGGGCCGGTCTTTCCCGCCGAGGAGGTGGTTTTTGATGAGTGATCCCCGCCTGGCGGTGAAGATCGGACGTGTTTCTTTAAAAAACCCAGTAGTGACTGCTTCGGGAACGTTTGGCTTTGCCCAAGAATACAATCGGCTGTTTCCAGTCTCTGCTTTAGGCGGGATTACGGTAAAAGGTTTGACTTTGCAACCCCGAGCCGGAAATCCCCCACCCCGAGTAGTGGAAACACCGGCTGGTTTACTTAATGCGATCGGGCTTCAGAATCCTGGGTTGACAGTATTTTTGGAGAAAGAACTGCCTTTTCTACGTGAATTGGAGACGACAATAATTGTCAATATTGCTGGGTTTACGATTGAAGAATTTGCCCGGCTGGCTTCGGCTTTAGATCGTGCTAAGGGAATATCAGTCTTGGAGCTCAATATTTCTTGCCCTAATGTAAAAGCGGGGGGGATGGCTTTTGGTATTGATCCGGAGGCAGCAGCCAGAGTAACCCGTACGGTGCGAGCAGAGACTTCCTTACCAATTTGGGTTAAACTTTCTCCGAATGTAACTGACATCGGTATTATTGCCCAGGCGGTGGAAGAAGCAGGGGCGGAAGCTATTACGCTGATTAATACTTTGGCAGGGATGGCGATTGATCTTAAGAAACGTCGTCCGCTTCTCGGAAATAGGATGGGTGGTCTATCCGGTCCGGCAGTAAAGCCCATTGCCCTGCGACAAGTGTGGCAAGTTTATGAGACTGTAAAAATCCCTCTGATCGGGATGGGAGGGATCTCTTCCCCCCAAGATGCGCTGGAGTTTATGATGGCTGGAGCTTCAGCCGTAGGGGTAGGAACAGCTTTATTTCATAATCCATTTACCCCTCTGAACATCATTGATGGTCTTTGTTCATATTTAGATCAGGAAAAGATCGATAGAATCGAGGATATAATTGGTATCGCTCATCGGACCGGTTAATGACAGAAGATTTTAACGATTTTTGGATGTCAAAACCATAAGTCGGGTTTTAGAAAGGTGATAATATTATTTTGAAAGAGGGTGGGAGCGTGCGAGAAAGGATAATAATTGCTTTGGATGTGTCTGAGCGTCACGCATTAGAAAAATGGGCGGAGACTCTCCGGACTCATGTTTCCTGGGTTAAAGTTGGAATGGAGTTATTTTACGCGTTGGGCTCTGAGGCTGTTACTTATTTAAATAAGCAAGGGTTCAAAGTCTTCTTAGATCTTAAACTTCATGATATTCCGAATACAGTGGAAAAAGCCGCCACTGTTCTAGTCGAGACTGGCGCAGCAATGATCAACCTTCATTGTCTTGGTGGGGTAGAAATGATGAAAAGGACTGCGGAGCGAGTTAGGAAAGAAGCAGGGATGAAAGGGTTAACTCCTCCTAAGTTAATCGGAGTAACGATTCTTACTAGTATTAGTGAAGAAATTTTAAAAAAAGAATTACAAATTAACTCATCTATGAAAGAGCAGGTTCTTCATTTAGCAACTATTGCTAAAGATGCGGGATTAAATGGAGTTGTGGCTTCGCCCTTAGAAGTGCAAGCGATTAAAGATAAATGTGGCGACGGTTTTCTAACAATTGTTCCGGGAATCCGACCCGCTTGGTCTGTAGTAAATGACCAACGACGGATTTTAACTCCGCGACAGGCTTTAGATAGAGGCGCCGATTTTTTGGTGATTGGACGACCTGTTTTGCAAGCGGCTGATCCTGTTAAAGCAGTGGAGATGATTATAAATGAGATGGAGGATAAGAATGCTTAGCGAACAAGAAATAGGTGAGATCTTCCGTCAAACAGGTGTGTGGCAGGAAGGCCATTTTCTGTTAACCTCAGGGCGGCATAGTGGCAATTATTTGCAATGTGCTCGAGTACTCCAGTATCCCCAGTATAACGAGGCATTATGCCAGGAGCTGGCGAGGAGATTTTCTGGAGAAAAAATTGAGGTAGTTGTTGCTCCTGCGATCGGGGGGATTCTCATTGCTTACGAAGTAGCAAGGCTACTAAAAGCCAAAATGCTCTTTACTGAAAGGGAAGACGAGGTAATGACTTTGCGGAGAGGATTTTCCCTAGAACCGGGCAGTAAGGTTTTAGTTGTTGAGGATGTAATTACTACCGGAGGTTCGGTTCATGAGGTGATAGCATTAGTCGAGAGGCTAGGGGGGAAAATTTGCGGGACAGGAGTTTTTGTTGACCGAAGCGGGGGTAAAGTAAAGTTTCCTCCTCGAACTGAGGCTTTGTTATCGCTTGAAGTACTTTCTTATCTACCGGCGGATTGCCCATTGTGTGAAGCTGGTCTCCCTATAGAAAAACCGGGTAGCCGTCGAAGTCAACTGTCACTTGACCCTAGCAAATAATACAATTAAGGTGATGTTGATCGATAAGCTTCGAAGTGTTTTCTAGGTAGTCGCCCACCCCAGCCAGCTGGGGCACGTGAAAGAATGAAAATT
>ENA-UOOK01002264-UOOK01002264.1-fermentation-metagenome-genome-assembly--contig:-NODE-2264-length-23996-cov-4.025020_pt1 | contig 23996 bp, 24 predicted proteins | sample MGYA00245777_ERZ724023 | MGnify/ENA primary metagenome ERZ724023 (study PRJEB28704, sample SAMN03018312) | fermentation metagenome | biome: anthropogenic terrestrial biome; feature: soil; material...
AAAAATCGTTGCGTAAAAATCCTGTTTTATAACTATTTCTTTTATTCCATCAAAATTCTCAAGCTGTAGTCTGTGTTTTAATTCATTAAATTTTGTTTCTACACCCCACCGCTTAAAATAGAGGTTTTTAAAATCATCAACATTAAAGCTCTTGTCAAATATTGTTGTCACCAAAATCTCTTCTGTCGTCTCATTAAGTGCAAATTTAATAACTCTAATACTGTAACTTTTACCATTGTACCTATATGAAATTATATTATCTTCTCCTCTAACATTATTTACCTCTTTTGTAAAACTTTTAGATACCCTCATTAGAAATTTAATATTATTCTCTATTAAAGTTGCTATGAATTCTTTTGAAGGATATCCCCTATCAAATAAGATCAGATTGTTATGTAATCCAAGTTTGAAGAAATAAATCATATGATTACATCTTTAAAAAAGCTACGAAAAGAAGGAAAAGCTATAATATACGATTAATCCTGATTATGGGAAACCCAGGTAACCGGCTATGGTTGGATCATTATAACAGATAATATACATGTATGTAAGGCTGACTATTTTTTTGGTAGATTTTCATATTATGTTGAGTATCCTGCAGACCAATTAAGTGAGGTAATCGCAACTAATATTTTTACAGAAGAATATGATAAGATGCCTATATTTATTCTGCCATTATGGATTGAGATAATAAAATATGTTGGGATCATATGCATAGTATTTGGAGCAGGGTTGGTAATTATATATTTAATTAAAGGCAAAGCGAAGAAAAATAGAGATATTGTATAAAATATTTTAGCTATGTTAAGGACAATATGATATAACCATTAACGGTGGTAAGGGAACTTTTTTAGAAATATACTTTTAAATCAAGGGAGTACTAGATACTTACGACAACTTTATTATCCTCTTGAGCCATGGGGAGACGGTTTGTCTGCTACAACGAAAATGGCTAGTAAATTCAAGGGGTTGAGGGATTGCATACCAGACAGTCATTGTGTGTTTAAAAATTCAAACTGGATAATGCTCAGATTAAAATGATGATAAAATGAAGTCTTTTAAGGAGGTAATTCATTATGCTTAATAATAAATCAAGAAAAATAGTTCTCAATTTGGCGGTTTCTTTAGATGGATTTATAGAGGGCATAAATGGAGAAACTGACTGGTGTATAATGGATGAAGACATGAATTTCATTAAATTCTTAAGCAGTATTGATACAATCCTATACGGTAGGAAATCCTATGAGTTTCGTATGCACCGTATTTGGCATATTGGAGTGTTATGTTATGCTGAAAACCGAAAACTGCATGTATTCTGCAATTCTGCATGGAGCGATGAATGTAATAGTTGAAACTGGAGTATGGATCTCTATATCAAGTAAAAGCCCTTTACTAGGTCCAAATACAACCGGAATGATCGGTTTAAGTGTTACTGTATTGATTGCCGCCTTGTTATTCATACGAATAAAAAATAACAAGCCTCAGCGTTGGATTTATCCACAAACATATTCGGATTAAAAATTGCAGGAATATCAGTTATTATAGGAGTTGTATTTTTCTTTATCAATAAGGCTTATGAAAAGCAGCCATTTGCAAGCAGCGGACTCGATATTGGAGCAATTGGAACTAACTTAAAAGATAGAAAGGTTTGGTTCTGGGTTATATTACCGATAATCATGGATGTAGTTTGCATCACATTTGCAAAATTGTTTTTGCCTGAATACATCGAGCACGTACTAGCCAGGGGCCGTCTCTTGCAGGAGAAAGCGGACCCTACATACTATTTCCGCATTCCATGTCTGGCTTGCAATAACTGTCAATCTAAAAACAGATACAGAAACCAGAAATTTATATAGTGGTGAAGCAAATCAGCAACAGTTTCAAGATAATGCTATGATAATGTTTGCTCTGATTGGAAACGTAGAATATATTGATTTTACCCTAGATGATGGGTTAACCCCATATTCTAGGCAGTATATGCGAGGATGGGCGAATCATCAACATGGAAAAGATGTGCGTGATTTTGCCAAAAGCAAAGAAGAATTTAGCAAGCTGATTAATGGCACATCTGCTATTGGCAAAAATGAAGACATTAAAAAGCTTGTAGAAGACAATCTAAGCGTCATACTCTCATCACCAAAGGAATCTTCTAATCCACAGGATTATATCAATGCCCATAAGAACGAATATGAAAACTTCCTTAAGTATGGCGGTGAGGATGCCTTACAATATATGCTTTCGCAGTTTGAGGCCGATGATGCCGAAGGACTGCGAGGGCAAGCCATGATGGTACTGTGTAAAGAGCTTTTGGGGGTGCGAAATAACGTTGCCGATGAATCGTTGTCTCCACAGCAATGGTATAATGCACTGTCCATCCGCCAGGAAATAAAACTTCCAAATTATGAGTATGACGGTCAGGATCTAATTGAACAGCTTGTCTATGACACAGAAATAGAGAAGAATTCAGACCCTAAAAGGGGAGGATTTATGGTTGTCGCCCCAAAAATTTTCGGAAGCTATGAGGAAGAAAATTTGCAAAAGGTGTTTGTAACCACTTACAGTGCGAGATATAAGCTTTATGGCAACACTTTATCGCAAGAAGGGGGCAGCATCATTCCGGCGGCAATTACCTATCGCAAAGATGGTAACGGCAGTTATGTCCTTGAGAAATACGAGCAAGCACGAGATGGCTCGGAATTTGGACCATCCATCAGGGAATATTGCACGATGCCCGTATCCGGAAAGGAAATCAAAGGGCTGGCAGATAAAATCTTTAAGCATTACACAGATTATGAAGATATCCGCATTCTGTTGCATGATAACCTGCTTAAGCATTTAAAGAAAAACGGTATTACAGACGCTACGCTTTACAATTCCAAAGGTGAAATCAAATTTTCTATGAGTGATCCGAAATAGATCACTATATTGGCGGCATAAATTCCACACCTATTGCATACAATACGTACAAAATGTACAATGGGGGTGGAGGCGATATTTATGGAGGTATTAAATGCTTCAGAGGTAAGAAAAGATTTTAGTAGATTTATAGATCAAGTCGTACATGAAAGACCAATAGTATTTAAGAGAAATAGGGATAAAATTTTATCATTATCAATCGAGCAGATTAATGCGCTACTAGAAGAAGTCAAATTTAAGGCAGAGCTATTTAATGAAGAAGATGGTTCTGTAACTATGGTATTAGAGGGATTTGATTTGGTTGTTAATGGTCTTAATCAAGAGCAAACGTTTGAGAAAATGGCAGAAGAACTGGTAAATTATGCTCAGGACTATTTTGAGCAATTTTCCTTATATTCAAAGTCGCCTAATCGTAAAAAACATTTCCCGTATGTAATGAAAGTGGCATTATCTGAAGATATCCCAGCAATAGTGAGGTTGATTAATGCCTAGCTGGAAAGACTTAAAAAGATTTTGTGATCGCGATGGTTGGGAAATATATAAGCAAACCGACCATTGGTATTACCAAAAGATAATGCCAGATGGGCAGGTTAAACGTACTAAAGTTTCTATGGGGACTGGCGAAATAAAGAAAAACCTGTGGAGGCAAATCAGAGAAAAACAGTTGCAGGTTAACCAAGAATATTTCAATAAATTTTCATAGATTTAGGCAACAACCCACCATTTTTAATAAATCAACAATAAAGGCAGTTGGCGACAAAGTATAGTCAACTGCCTTTATTATCTGCCAAAACAAGCCTGCTGAATCAGTCCTCATAAGGTTTCCACTGAGAATACTCATCTTCAAACGGCATTGGCATGACATAATCATCAGAGAATATCCGGGTGGTAATTTGTTATGGAGATAGATTTGCATGTAGATATTGATATGTAAATATTTTCGGAAAGCTAAAGGCAAAAAAGACTTAAATATCCTTTTTTATATTCCCTCAGACGGGTGGTTTGAGGGAAATTTTTACTTTGGGAGTGTATTTTGTTGTATACATGAATAAGTATGCGCAAATATGGAGGATTTTGCGTTAGAGTGTTGAAGTTTAGATTCTGAATTGCTTTATTTGAAGGTTTCAGAATAAACTCTGGGTGCCAGGAATTGGATTTAAAATTATTTTTTGCTATTCGCAATTTTAGATTAATATACAATAATGCAGAATGGAGTGAATTTATGAAGATAAATATTACAGAAACTGTCTTAAGAGATGCAAACCAGTCTTTGATTGCTACCAGAATGCCTTTTAGTGATTTTGAAGGAATTCTCGAGAAGATTGATGAGGCTGGCTATCATTCTGTTGAATGCTGGGGTGGAGCAACTTTTGACTCCTGTCTCAGGTATTTGAATGAGGATCCATGGGAAAGACTTAGAAAAATCAAATCAAAAATCAAGAAGACCAAGCTCCAGATGCTTTTAAGGGGTCAGAATCTACTGGGCTACAAGCATTACTCCGATGACGTGGTCAGAAAGTTTGTTGAACATTCCATCCAAAATGGAATAGACATCCTGAGAATATTTGATGCCCTTAACGATTTCCGAAATATTGAAGTGGCTGTGGATCAGACCTTAAAAAGCGGAGGTCATGCACAGGGGGCTATTTGCTATACTTCAAGCCCCATTCATAATATTGAGACCTATGTGAAGTTGGGAAAACAACTTGAAGAGATGGGGGTAGACTCTATCTGCATTAAGGACATGTCAGGAATCATGGGCCCTCAGGAAGCCTATGACTTGATCAGGGCACTGAAGGAAACTGTCAAAAAGCCTATTGTGCTTCATACCCATTCCACCACAGGTCTTGGCCCGATAACCTATTTTAAGGCCATTGAAGCTGGCTGTGATGGCATCGATTGTGCTATTTCCGTTTTTTCCGGTGGAACCTCTCAGCCTGCCACTGAATCCTTGCATTTCGCATTGAAGCAGTCGGGCTATGAAACAGGACTCAACGAAGATATTCTTAAAGAAATTAACGATTTCTTTAAACCTGTCAAAGATAAATATATTCAATCCGGCCTGCTGGAGCACTATGTGCTCGGCTCAGATACAGATGGCCTCGTTTATCAGGTGCCGGGAGGAATGCTTTCAAATCTCATTGCCCAGTTGAAGCAGCAAAATGCTTTGGACAAGCTGGGAGAAGTGCTGCAGGAAACTCCTCGAGTCAGAAAAGACCTGGGATACCCTCCACTTGTGACCCCGATGAGTCAAATTGTGGGTGTTCAGTCAACTACCAATGTGCTGCTTAGAGAAAGATACAAGAGCGTGTCCAAGGAAGTAAGGTCCTACTTGAAAGGTGAATATGGCAAGTCTCCCGGTGAAGTGGATGCAGAGCTTATGAAAAAGGTTCTGGGAGATGAAAAGCCTATCACCCATAGATTTGCAGACACCATAGAACCCGAATTTGAAAAGGCGAAGAAAAGGATAGGCAGCATGGCCAAAAACGATGAAGATGTGCTGTCCTATATCGCCTTCCCGCAGATTGCTGAGAAATTCTTAAAGGATAGAGAAGAAAGCGCTGCTTTAAAGGTGAATTATACCATAACGAAAGTCTAAAGGAGGGCGTTTATGACTTTAGTAGATAGCTTGATAGTATCCCTGCTAGGTCTGGCGGTTGTGTTTCTAATGCTGATTCTGCTGAGCTTTTTGATAAAGCTTCAGTCTGTGGTTCTGGGATATACAGCCGCGACCAAAAGAACAGATACAGGCAATGCCCTGGCTGAGGCAGAAATGGCCGTTACAGCAGAAGTGGCCGAAATAGTTGATGAAGGATGGTCTGCAGGTGAATTAAAGCTTTTAGGTGTTGATGAGAAAACGGCTGCTATGATTATGGCCATCGTCAGCGATGAGTGCCAAATTCCTCTGTCCGAACTGCAATTCAAGATGATCAAGGTAATTGATTAGAACATACAAAGCCTAATATAGGGGGTAATGGGGATGAAATACATTGTAACAATCAATGATAAGAATTATGAAGTTGAAGTTGAAAAAGGACAAGCAAGTATCGTAAAGACTACTCAAGCTGCTGTAGTACCTGTACATGCAGCTGCACCCGTATCCGCTGTGCCTGCAGAAACGGCGGCGCCTGCTGTGCCGGCAACCCAGGCTAATACAGTCTCGGGCGAGTCTCTGAAGGCTCCCATACCGGGGAGCATCCTTGCTGTGAATGTTCATCCAGGTGCTTCAGTGAAAAAAGGTGATGTTTTACTTATTCTTGAGGCCATGAAAATGGAAACTGAGATTAATGCTCCGAGAGATGGAATGGTTTCTCAGATTATGGTTGCTAAAGGAGCGTCTGTATCAACAGGTGACATCCTTCTTGCGTTGCAGTAGCGGGGGGAATAATAATGTCTTACTCTTTAGTTGATACACTCTTAAAAATATGGAACGATTCGGGTTTTCCAGCCATGACCTGGCAGCAACTGCTGATGATCTGTGTGGCAGGTATCCTGATCTATATGGCAATCGTGAAAAAGTATGAACCTTTGTTGCTTTTGCCTATCGCATTTGGTGTACTTCTGGCGAACCTGCCTATGGCTAACCTAATGGCACCACCGCCTGCTGACCATTCCGGACCAGGAGGACTTCTTTATTACCTTTATCAAGGAGTAAAGCTGGGAATTTATCCTTCCCTGATATTCCTGGGCATTGGGGCCATGACGGATTTCGGCCCCCTGATTGCAAGGCCTTCCAGCTTATTTCTTGGAGCGGCAGCACAGCTGGGTATTTATGTTGCGTTTATTGTTGCGATTTTCCTGGGCTTCAATCCTCAGGAGGCTGCATCTATTGCGATTATTGGAGGTGCTGACGGCCCAACTGCAATCTTCCTTACCACCAAGCTTGCGCCTGAATTGCTTCCGCCCATCGCCATTGCAGCCTATTCTTATATGGCGCTAATTCCTATGATTCAACCGCCTATCATGAGGCTTCTCACCACTGAAAAAGAAAGAAAAATTGAAATGGTACAGCTTAGAGAAGTCTCTAAGCTTGAACGAATCGTATTTCCTGTAGTTGTAACTATTTTGGTTTGCATGTTGCTTCCCTCCGTTGCCTCTCTTATCGGTATGCTGATGCTGGGTAATCTCTTCAGGGAATCCGGTGTTGTGGAAAGGCTTAGTAATACTGTCCAAAACGAACTAATCAATATCGTGACTATCTTCCTGGGGACTACTGTAGGTGCTACGGCTGTTGCAGAAACATTCTTAAGGCCTGAAACCCTTAAGATCATAGTATTGGGGTTGATGGCATTCATATTTAGCACTGTGGGTGGTTTGCTGTTGGGTAAGCTCATGTGCTTCCTTTCCGGCGGAAAAGTCAATCCTCTCATCGGTTCCGCAGGTGTTTCTGCAGTTCCTATGGCTGCCAGGGTATCCCAGGTAGAAGGGCAAAAAGCCAATCCAGCCAACTACCTGCTCATGCATGCCATGGGGCCCAATGTTGCGGGTGTTATAGGATCTGCAGTGGCTGCGGGCTTCCTGCTGGCCATGTTTGGATAAAAGAAGCAGGGGAACGTTAAAAGATTAAGAGAAGTGAATGTTTAAGGCAGGGGCAAATCGCACGTATAACAGGAATCAGTTAGAACGTTGTATGTAAGGGGAAGAGATGAATAACCATATTGATTTCGTAATTACTTGGGTTGACGGACATGACAAGGAATGGCAAAAAATCAAAAATAGATATCTGAGAAGAGAAGATGAATCTACAGCGAATTTATATAGAGATTGGGATAACCTGCAATATTGGTTTAGAGGTGTAGAGAAATTTACACCATGGGTCAATAAAATTCATTTCGTAACCTGCGGTCATTTACCAAAGTGGTTGAATATCAATCATACAAAGCTGAATATCGTCAAGCATTCAGATTATATGCCCAAAGCATATCTCCCGACATTCAATTCTCATTCTATTGAGTTGAATCTTCATAGAATAGAAGGATTAGAAGAACAATTTGTTTATTTTAACGATGACACATTCATTATGGACTATATGCAGCCAACAGACTTTTTTAAAAAAGGTCTTCCTTGTGACAGTGGAATCATGTCAACCCTTGTACCTTGGGTTCCTAAAGATCCTTTTTTTCACTATTTAATTAATAACCTTTCGATTATTAATCATGAATTTTCAAAAAGAAGAGTCTTGAACAAAAATTTGAGCAAGTGGTTTAGTTTAAAATATGGAAAGCTTTTATTGCATAATATATTTTATGCCCCTGTTGGGGGCTTTTCTGGATTTTATAACTTTCATCTGCCGAACTCTTTTTTGAAATCAACATTTAAAGAAGTGTGGGAAAAAGAACCTGAGATACTAGATGCTACATCGTTAAATAAATTCCGTACTGTCAATGATGTTAATCAGTACGTTTTTTCCTATTGGCAGTTTGCAACTGGGAAGTTTTACCCGAGAGGGACTAATTGCGGGCGGTTCTTTTTATTGGGGGAAAATGATGAGGAACTATTCCATGTTATGTCCTCAAAAAAATACAAAATGATTTGCATTAACGATAGTATATCAGAATTCAATTTTTATGAAAAAAAAGAAAAAGTTAAAAAGCAATTTAATCAATTACTGCCTGATAAATCATCATTTGAGTTGTAATTCTTATCTTTATGCATTTTAACGCAAAATATAGTGGTAATGACCGTAATTGTTGTTTCAGCAAACATTATTTAACCTTATATTTCCAATTCGCAAATAATCTCTTTCCCTTTATTATCATGTCTATTGTATATAAGCTGCAATAATTTTCTAAGTTTTACGAAACATGGCTTTAGTAAATAACTGTAATATTCACCATACCCGTCAACAACTATACAATTATCATATACATTAAAAGTATGCAATCCAATATTGTACGGAGAAGGATGTTTGCTGGGCAATACCATTACTTCCTGCTCTTCATAATCTTGTGCAGATAATTTTTTAACTTCCATTATTCTAATCCGATGTCCATATGTCTTCTCGCAATCCATTGCAGGTCTGTATAATTTACCCTGGTATTCAAAAAAATTACCGCTGGGACGCGCTGATTTTATATCATTTTTTACAGGATTATTTTCATGTGGGTTAAATGCTCCAAATTGATCAGAGTGGAATATGCTTAGTTTTGATACTGCATCTGCTGGAGTTTCTTTGGTGGTTGCAAAAATCCAAAATCTATCGTCGTACTTTAGCAATGTTGGATCTATTAAGGCATTATCAATTAATTTGATTCGTTGGTAGCTCTCACCCCCATTTATTTTTTTATAAGCATATGTAGCACCGCTGCGATATCCTTCCGGTATTATATAATCATCAAATATATAAGGATATGACAGGTGGTGATTATCATTTAAAATAAGTTCTTTATGTACCAACTTCATGGTTTTTTTATCAATTGTTAAACGAGATATTTTCCCTTTGTCTTCGTAAAATATATATTCCTCAACTAAAACATAGTAGTATTTTTGGTCTTGATCACAAAGAAAGGGGTCTGCAAAATAACGATCCCTATATCTATGCCGAACCCAGCGTATTTTCATGTTATTTGGATTGTTGAATACATCTTCAATATTAGATTCCACTACTCCAACATTCCAGAATCCTAGTAAAAACTTGTCTTTGAATCCCATGTTTTTTACCTCTTAATAAATAGTCTGGCAGTCGATCGGAGGATATTTGAAGCTGAATTTCGCCTATTTTAGAAATATAAACGGATAATTTTTTCTTATCCCGTACAATGCATAGCATATAATCAAATACACCCGCTTGTAGAAGGGAACTCTTTCTATATTTTTATGTATTGCCCAGATATATTTATAACCGCCCAATTTGTTTCTGGAAACAGAACCCCTTCTGATTCTGTACAGCGCCAAAACCTCTTTTTGTCCATGGGCTACATAACCTTCTTTTAATATGGTCAACCAGTATAAATAATCTTCAAATAATGGGATGCTAGTATTAAAGTACCGTTTTCCAACTATTTCTGAATTATACACAGCTGTCAGGCATGAGATGTAATTGGTTTTCAGAAGCATGGAATAGCTCACCTTATCAGGTACAATAAAGTTCCCAAAGTTTTCACATCTATCTTCACTGATTCGCCGATAGGATGAAAACACCAAAGGATAACCTTCATTTTCCATCAGTGATATGGTACTGGAAAGGAATTGTTCCAGCCAGATATCATCACTGTCAATGAAGGTGATATACTTGCCCCTGGCTTCTTTTAAACCCAGATTTCTCGATAGGGCCGGACCTCTATTGTCGCTATTTTTAAGCAACCTGATCCGGCTCTCTGCTTTAATGATATTCCCTATCCACTCAACACTGTGGTCGGTTGACCCATCATCTACAATTATCATTTCCCAGTTGTCATAATTTTGCATGATAACAGATTGAATTGTTTCATAAATCGTTCTTTCTGAATTATAGGCAGCTGTAATAATCGATACCAGCGGTTCCATAGTTCACCTCCGGACCAGACGTTCGAACACATCAAAATATAATGCCGCAATTTTCTTTGGATCATATTCCTGAGCCAGGGTTTCCTTTATGTGTAGAAGTTCGCTTTGGGGTGGTCTATGCTCTAAAAGGTTCAGTATTCGTGCGGCTAATGCGTTGTGATCTTCAGCAGGCTCATAATAATTTACCATATTTCTTGTAACCTCCGGTATACTCGTCTCACGCGTAGTCAACACCGGTGTCTCGAACAACGCTGCTTCCACGGGTGTCATACCGAAGCCCTCATGAAGTGATGGTGAAACAAATAGATCTGCATTCTGATATAAATAATTTCTGTGGTCATCCGATACATAGCCGGTCACGATCAATTTTTTGATATTATTCTGAGAGGCATATAATTCGGGCTCCAGGCGATTATCCCCTTTGCCCCCGGTCAGGACCAGGTAATGATCTACTTTGTCCTGAATAAGTTGGAACGCTTTTAACAAGGTAACGAGATTTTTATGGTTGCGCATGGAATTTACACTTAAAATATAGGGCTTTATTACCGGAAATTCCCTGGTATTTTCCCAATCGATCCATATCGGATTGTTAATAACTGTAATTTTACTGGGGTCTGCAGCAGGGTAGTATTTCAAAATATCCTGTCTAACAAATCGCGAAGGAACAACAATATGATTGGATTCATAAATTAAGTTTTCATATCTGTACTTAACATATTTTAAATATTTATGGCTTAACTCCTCTGGATAATTTTTGAAGAACAAATCGTGGATGGTAATAAGCGTGGGGATTTTATTGCTAATATAATCATTAACTGCGTTAAATGGGTGAAATAAGAGATCATAACGGGCTTTATTTAGGAAGTGGGGTACCAGGTGCCGATCTATATACAACCATTTTAAAAAACGATGATATTTGTTCAAGTTATAAAACTCACCAATAACCCCAATGGGAACAATCTCCGCTGCTGGAAATAAGCTAACCCCTTTTTCGTAGAAACTGTCCGCGACAAATAAATGAAAATTTTTGTCCAGCTTACCAATAGCCTGCATGCCTTTAAAAAGATTCAATGCAAATTGACCGATACCTTCAGGTTGTTTTCCATCGTTTAGATAAGTGAGATTTACAGCAATCTTCATTTCATCAGTCCTTCAAAAAACTCATAATAACTCTGGCTGACTTTAGTATAAGCATAGCATGCCAGATATTCCTCTCTAATTGCTTCGAGTTTTGGCAGTGATTGTTCTGTGTTCAAAATCTCCAGCATCTTTTCCGCTAAAAGTTCATAATCATCAGCAGGGTGATAATAGTTTAATAGATTCCTGGTAACTTCCGGCGTAGCCCCTGTCATAGATGATATAACAGGAACACAGCGAATGGCCGCCTCGATGGCTGTCATACCGAAGCCTTCAAAAAGCGAAGGATTGACATACAAAGAAGCATGATATAATACCTCGTTAAGTTCCTGATCATTCAGGAATCCTGTGAATGTTACTCTTTTTCCCAGGTTGTGTTCCCTTACATAAGTCTGCAAGAATTCTGTCTCTTGATTGACGCGGCCGATTAAGATCAGGTTGTGATCAATTTGGGGCAATATTTTTTCAAACGCTTTGATTAAAGTAATCGTATTTTTATGAACATATGCAATGTTTATTGCGCATAAATAAGGGGCAACGTCTATATATCTTCCCGGTGGAATGGAGAAATCAGTATCAATCGGATTATAAATCCTGCTGATTTTTGACTGATGTCGAGGATAGTACTTCACTATCTCTCTGTAATCATAATCAGAAATCGCGATGATCCTGGTGCGAAGCTTAAAATCAAAGTAGTACTGCAATCCGTATACTATTCGGTCCTTAAGGCCAAATCGACCGGCCTGGCTTATTATCTGAATATCATGCGGTAATACAACCGTGGGTATTGCAAACCTTTTTAAGCCGGTATTATAATGCGGGAAAAAAAGCACATCAATCTCGTGCTGCTTCACTAGACGAGTAAGCTTGAAGGTTTTAAATAAGCTATCCGCAATCGTCTTCTTTAAAGAAGTATTTTTATAAGGAATAAAGGTGAAGGTGGCATCAGGGATTAAACCTTTAATGACATCTGCGGAATAATTATAGGCGAAAATATGGATGTTCCGAGCCTTTCCCAGGGCTTGAAATCCCTTTAGCAAATTAAATAGCACCTGCTCTTTACCGCCGCTGTGGCTACGATTTAAAAAGCTGGCATCAATTCCTATCTTCATACTCTTCATACCTTAACCCGTTCTAAATAGTTCTTTTCTAATGCCGATGAGGCTGTTTAGGATAACAGCTATTTCTTTTACCCGCAACACCCACATTAAAACCAGATAAATAATTATACCCCCGCCAACTGCTATCAATAATGCAACAAGTTGGCTTAATAAACCGTTTGTGAGAGTGTTTATCAGGACCCGATAAATTACCTGCGCGGCAATACTCATCAGCAATGCCGCGCCAGTGCTCTTCAATAGGATAATAAACGCGTGCCCATAGTTGAGCTGCCCAACTTTCTTTCTTAACAATATAGCATAGGGAATTACGACCAGCATAGCTGCCAGACTAGTTGCCAGGGCCAGGCCATTATATGCCATTGATTTAATCAGCAATAGACTAAACGTAATGTTCAGCAGGATAGCCAGGAAACCAATCTGCATAGGGGTTTTGCTGTCCTGGACAGCGTAAAAGGCCTTCGCAATAAGTCCATTTAGTCCTGCCCCCAGCATACCAATACTAAAGTAAGCCAGTACCCCGGCGGTTTTCAACACTTCATCAGCCCCGAACTGCCCCCTTTGATAAAGCACGGCTATCCCCGGTTCAGCCAGGGCAATGGTGCCAAATGTCAAAGGAGTCAGTATTATAATTAACAGAATCATTGCCCGAGAAAATGCATCTTTAAAGTGACCCATATCGCCTTTGGCAATATGGGTTGATAGATTGGGGAATATCATCAAATATAAGGCTGCAGTGAACAGGGTCATCAGCATACCATTAACGGTACCTGCATATCCCAAAAACGCTACACTGCCTTCACCCAGACCAGAGGCCAGGAACTTATCCACCAGACTGTTGATTTGCCCGGCAGTACTGCCTATAAATACAGGTAAGACCAGTATCAATATTCTCTTGATGGTTTGCCGGTCGGGAAGGTTGATTTTGTAACGAAGTCCCTTTAAATGTGCTAAGTACAAGCATATTAATAAATTTGCGCTATATCCCAGCAAGTAACCATACATCAACCATGTGTAATCAAATATGGCGCTCAGGGTGATCAAAATAATATTTACGACATTGACTATTAGCCCGGCCATTTTTTCGTAGACGAACCCCTCATTACAGTGCAAAAAAGTCTTTACAATTTCATTAATAGAAAAAATGCTGGCAACCATAAAACCTATACGAACATAATGTACCGTCAAAAGATGTGCCTGCCCAGAAAAACCATAAGCGATCACTGATACGATGGGATCGGCGAAAATAAAGCCTATCAATGCAAGGCCTGCGGCAAATATAAAAGTCACATTAATGACTCCGCTGGTAAAGAGATTACTGCTCTCGAATCCATATTCCTCTTTTATGTTGCTGTACAGAGGGACAAAACTGGTGGCAATGGCAGCCATCATTCCTGTAAACAGAATAAAGGCAATCGATTGCGCCATTAAATAAGAATCTATAATGTAAGTTGCGCCAAAATACTTGGCTAGCAGCATTTCTCTCAAGAAGCCAATAACATTGGACAATAATATTATAAATGTAATTACGGCAGCGGTTTTTTCAGTCTTACTCATCAGAACATTTAAACCCTTTTGTATTGTCCACGCGATCGAGTGCAATTCTTAGATATAGATGACTGGTTTGAGCACCGATTTCAGCCCAATCATAATCCGCCTTGATTTGAACCCAAATTATCTGATCAACAGGCTTGGTCACATCCTCAGGGCATACAGCTATCCTCTCCAGCAGGGTGCGCAGCCCGCCAAGGTCATTTTGATGCAAGATCCATCCAATATTTCCGTACTCGAAAGGTTGTAACAATTCGCCGGCAGTAGAGACCAGTACCTTTTTTTCCTCGGCAATTGCCGATAATAGAAGTCCGCTCTGTGAAATTCGACGATAAGGCAATAATATTAGGTCAGACAGTTTAATTAGCGCGGTAAATTCTTCATCAGGAATAAAACGATCAATGAAAATGACATTTTCAGCCCGTATTGCTTCCCTTTGCAGCCCCATTTTGTTTTTACCGGCAATAATTAGTTTTACTTTTTTGGATTCCCTTAATATTGCAGAAGATTGCCAGGCCTCTATGAGTAAATCCGTTCCCTTATAATAATCCATCGTTCCTAAAGCTGAAAAAACCATTTCGTTTCCGATATCCAACTCTTTTTTTAATTGTTGGCCGCTAATTTCGGGTTTAAAGTACTTTTCAAGATTCAGTAGGCCATGCTTTATTGTTTCTATCTTATCTCCATCAATGAAAGCTGCTAGATCTAGTTTGCTGGTGGGGGTGTGAACAATTACCTGATCAACAATTTTTAAGATCTTGATAAAGCTTGCTTTGTATTTTCTTTCGTCATGGTGCGTAAGGGCGTCGTGAGATGTATAGATGATCCTGGAATATTTTTTAATATAAGCTAAAAACCAATAATCGATAAGGGGCAATTTCAACCATTGAAAATGAACGATGTCCGGTTTTGTTTTCCTTATGTCGCGAAGCAGGATCATTTGCGATTTTAGGTAGCTTACGGTCTTGAATAGCCCTTTTTTTTGAGAGTAATGATATATCTTTTTTATATTGGCATTAGGAATGGACAGGTTAAGTTTTTCGTTGGCGTAAAAGCTAACTTTTATGTTTTCATCGATATTTGATAATAATTCAAAATCATACCCGGCCAGATTGTGGTATGACATAGGATCCACAAAAAAAACTTCAACCTGCGATATACCTTTTTTGTTCTGCATAACGATGGCTCCTGCTAATTCATAATACCTAAACAATTGTAACATAAAAGATTTAACGCAATAGGAAGCAAGGGGACGTTTTTGCTCCTTTTTCATTGCTTTTATAATGGGCAAAAATACGAATGTGGTGGAAAGTGGCAAGGCAAGCGAGAACATGTCAGTAATGTGCTGCCGAATGTAAGAATATGGTTAACGCGTAACCTCTAGAGCCTATTAAAGGCCAGTTATAACACTAGAATTTAGGGCAAAATGGGGACTACCAGTTAATGGGCACAAATCCTAGACTGGTGGTTATATTTTTAGTTAATTAATTATTTCAATAGAGGAGAGAGGTATTGCCCCGAGAGATATAGAAATATCAGGGTGAATATTAGTTTAAAGATAAGCTGGTTTATGTTACGGCTTAATACTACACCTAACTGAGCCCCGGCTATGGCTCCCAGTCCCAGTAGTAACCCGGAGGGCAGGTTGACAAAGTTCTGATGGGTTTTTATTACGGCTCCGGCAGCGATATAGGGCAGCATAGCCAGCAGGGTGGTTCCTACCGCTTCATAAGGCTTGGCGGGGAAGCACCAGATTAAGACTGGTACCAGGATAAAGCCTCCCCCTACGCCAAAAACTCCGGCCATAGTTCCGGTTAACAGCCCCAGCAGCGCCAACAGCAAGCTCTGGTATTTATACGGTGCTCGCTGTGGCCGGATTTCAGTTTCCCCCTTGCGCCATTCCCGGTAGGTTTCCCGGCCCATATGAATTGCCATGAAGAGAAAGAGTAAGCCCAGTAACATTTCCAGTGTAGCGGTGTTATCGCTCAGATAAGCCTTGAACACATATGAGCCCAGCAGCACTCCGGCCAGCCCTCCGCCGCCGATCAGCAAAGCACTTTCAACATGGACATTGCCGTTGCGAAAATGACCGTAAGCGCCGGATGTGGTAGTAAAGATGGCGGCAAATAATGAAGTGCCTACAGCAACCGCAGGGCTGAATCCAAGAATGAACTGGTTGACGGGCAGCATAATAATACCCCCACTAACTCCCAGCAAGGCTCCGACGATGCCGGCTAAGCACCCGCTTGTTAAGGCAATTAAATACATCAACATAAGTAAATTATCCCCACAGGCTAGTAGTTGCATGTATGCATTATTCTACCAGTATTTATACTACTGCAAAACTCTTGTTGCAGTAAAGGATTCATGAAATAGGAACGGAAGCCATCTTTCTCATTACTATGTTACAATTATTATATCTAAATTAATGAGAGTGAGCTAAGTAAATATGACAGCATCAATCAGCACGGATGTTCTTGCAATTGTTGCACTTTGTTTCACCATATATTTGGCTAAGCGGAACCCGATTGTAAATAATTATAAGAATAAAATCTACATGTCGGCGGCAGTGATTACAATTATTTTGCTAATTTTAGAAATAACGACTATTCTAATGGAACTTTCAAGCAACAACAATCTTTTAATACCCCACCGTATAGCTAACATCATGGGATTTTCTTTAAGCCCCGCAGTTCCTTTTATCTTTTCATTCTTTAATAATAAGGAAAATAGAATTGTTCATAATCGCATTTTAGCTGTACCCCTTTTTTTTAATGCTTTTATGTGTGTTTTAAGCTATAAAACCGGCTGGATCTTTTTCGTCAATGCTCAAAATCAATATTCACGAGGAAATTTATTTTTGCTGCCGATGATAATTAGTATGTTTTATTTTGTACTGATGATAATAGCGATAAACAAAAATACTGCTGAATACGAAATTGATGATAAAAAAGTTTTAATCTCTGTCTTTGTTATGCCTATACTGGGAACTATTCTTCAAATTATATTTAGAGATTTACTATTGATATGGGGAACCGTATCTATATCGTTGCTGCTATACTATATTTTTTTGCGTGAGTTACAATTTAAATATGATGTTCAAACTGGAATTAAAAATCGTTCAGCATTTGAAAAAGAAATGGAGCGATATCTGAAGGGTGATAAAAATGCAGCACTTATTGTGTTGGACATAAATAACTTGAAAAGGAACAATGATAAATATGGACATAAAGCTGGAGATGAAACCATTGTCCATGCCGCAAAAATCATAGAGGAAAGCTTTATCGGTATTGGTGAAACATTTAGGATCGGTGGCGATGAATTTTGTGTTATTTGCGAGGAGATTTCAATGGATTTAGTGGATACCGCACTTTCTAAATTAGATCACTTATTAACTGAAATAAATGAAAAACGCAACGTTAAAATTGTACTTGCTTATGGATATGCTTCTTATAACAAAAATGAAAGTGAAAGTATATATTCTATATTTGCCCAAGCTGATAAAGCTATGTATGGACACAAAGCAAAATTAAAGGGTTTTTATGGTAGGAGGATAGATGATTAGCAAAAATAATGGAAGCAAAATCTAGGCAATAACTGAGAATCCGAAAAAGTATTTCTACGAGGAGGCGTATTAATGATTAATCTGTACCAGGACAGTTTCATTCGTAATATTGGCATATTTACCGCAACAGAGCAGGAGCAACTAAAAAATTCTACCATCGCTGTGGCTGGTGTAGGTGGGGTTGGTGGCTTGCTGGTTGAAAGACTGATTAGACTGGGTGTGGGCAACATAAAGATTACCGACTTGGGAACCTTTGGAAAAAGCAATTTAAATCGGCAGTATGGTTCCTCAATGTTCACACTGGAGCGGTATAAGGCTGAAGTGGTTTATCAGAATATCAAGGAGATTTATCCCGAGGCAAACATTTACTATGATAATAATGGTGTTACTTCAGAGGCGGATGCTATCCAGTTTATAGACGGCGCTGACCTGGTTATTGACGAAATGGACTATGGGGCGTGGAAGGAGTCCATTTACCTGCAGCGGACAGCCAGAAAAAGGGGCATCTATTACTTCTTTGCCGGGGCAATCGGGTTTGGGGCACTTCTGACCAATTTTGATCCTGAGGGGATTACCCTTGAAGAATATAATAAAATACCGCCCAATGAAGACTTGGAAAAGCTTGGGGAGTTGTCGGTACCGACTGAAAGAATTCTGCCCGTTGCTCCTTCTTATGCCACAAGCGCCATGTCGATGGAAATGTTGCAGGAAATCATTGCTGGGCAAAGACCGGTTCCAACCTGCAGCGTTGGTGTTGGATTGGCTTCGGTTTTAGCAGCCGGTAATGCAATCAACATTCTTTTAAAGAGGAAAGAGATCGTTAAGGCTCCTCAGTATATTTACATAGACCTGCTTGATCAGAAATTCCTCACCGGATCTGTATCAGAGCCGGCCGAGAATCTCAAATAATTTGGACTTTCAGGAAATCTAACATTATTGAAGGTTAAGTACTTGCAGAAGGGGAAGAATATCCAAAATAGGTTGGATAGCATGCTGAAATTATTGGCTATTCTTTCTATCTTGGTGGGACTTGTAATCGTTATCTGGACTGCTGCTGAGCTAATTTATCCACACTAAAAGAAGTCAACAAGTTCTGGTGACAAGGGGACGGAAGACTGTAGACAAAATAGCGACCGCCAGTTGAGGGGCACAACTCCTTAAGTGGCGGTCATTTTATTATATTAAATTATTGTGCATATTGACATCTATCGATATGATGGTTATTATGTACATTACATCGATAACATTCGATATCATATGATATATATAAATATAAGTGGAGGTGTTTTAATATGAACCATTCATACGCTGAGTATGTTCCTGCTTTAAAAGCTGTGTCAGACGAAACGCGATTAAAGATTATTGATATGATTTCATGCGGAGAAATGTGCGCATGCGATATATTAGAAGGGCTCGACATATCGCAGTCTACTCTCAGTTATCACATGAAAATATTGTCTGAAAGTGGTCTTGTAAATGCTGTGCGCGATGGAGCATGGATGAGATATACGCTCAATAAAGAAAAAACGGATGCATTGATTACTTATTTTAAGTACATAACAAGTGAAAAGGACGATTGTATCTGTAAGAAATATTGCCATAAAGAGTGTAATGCTTAAATACAAGGAGGATTTTATTGTGAAAAAAATCGACATTTTTGATCCGGCAATGTGCTGTTCCACAGGGGTATGTGGCCCATCCATTGATCCCGAACTTATGAGAGTAGCCACTGTTATTAATTCCTTGAAAGGCAAAGGAATTATCATTAAAAGACATGGCTTATCTAACGAACCACAGGATTTTATTGCGAATAAAGTTATCAGTGACCTTCTCCAAAAAGAGGGTGCGGAAATTCTACCGGTGACTCTTGTAGATGGTGTGGTGGCTAAAACAAAGGAGTACCCCACTAATGAAGAAATCGGAAAATGGTTGGAAATAGAAATAAACTCAAAGCCATCAACCGTAATGGGTGGTTGCTGTGGTCCCAAGGGGTGCTGTTAATATGAATACCAAATTTGAAGCCTTTGATATAGGTAAAATAAAGCTTACCAAATATTTGTTTTTTACTGGCAAAGGCGGTGTGGGTAAGACATCGACAGCGTGCGCGGCAGCTGTAAATTTGGCTGATCAGGGCAAAAAAGTTCTTCTTATAAGTACCGACCCGGCTTCAAATTTACAGGATGTATTTAATACAGAATTGAATGGCAAGGGTGTGCAGATTGAGGGTGCTCCCGGACTTGTAGTTGCAAACCTTGATCCGGAGGAAGCAGCCAGAGAGTATAGGGAATCAGTTATTGCTCCTTACAAAGGAAAGCTGCCCGATAGCGTAATTATTAATATGGAGGAACAACTCTTTGGATCTTGTACGGTAGAAATTGCTGCTTTTGATCAATTTTCAAACTTTATAACTGACAAAACAACGGAAGATGAATACGATTATATTATTTTCGATACTGCCCCAACCGGACATACCCTTCGTATGCTGCAGTTGCCGTCAGCATGGAGTAATTTTATCAGTGAGAGTACCCATGGAGCATCTTGTTTAGGTCAACTTGCCGGTCTTCAAGACAAAAAAGATATGTATATAGATGCTGTTGCAAATCTTGCTGATGAGGCTAAAACAACGCTTATACTTGTTTCAAGGCCTGAAGAAACACCATTGCTTGAGGCTGAGCGTTCCAGCCTTGAACTTAGTGATTTAGGTATAAAGAATCAGCTTCTAGTTATAAATGGAATGCTGGGTGAAGCATCCGATGATTTATCTCAAAAAATATTATCTAAGCAGCAATATGCTATGGAAAATATGCCCCCGGGCTTAAAGGAGTTTAAAACCTATACTATTCCGCTCCGTTCTTACAATATTGTAGGTCTTGATAAAATCAGGGCGTTCTTGAATGGCGACAATTATAAAAGTATCAACCCGGAGAGCAAGTTAACAAATTTAAAACAACTGGATGCGTTAATTGATGATATATACACAAAAGGCAAAAAAGTTATTTTTACTATGGGTAAGGGCGGCGTCGGCAAGACGTCCATAGCAGCAACTATTGCATTGGCTCTTGCCCAAAAAGGCGCTAAGGTACATTTGACTTCTACCGATCCGGCAGATCATCTTAAATATGTATTTGATGGTGCCAAGAATATAACTCTCAGCAAAATTGATGAAAAGCAGGAGCTGAAAGACTACCAAAATGAAGTACTAAGCAAGGCTCGTGAAACCATGAGTGAGGACGATGTTGCTTATGTTGAAGAGGATTTGCGATCCCCATGCACCCAAGAAATTGCTGTTTTCAGAGCATTTGCCGAGATAGTGGATAAAGCAGAAAATGAGGTTGTGGTTATAGACACTGCTCCAACTGGGCATACACTATTGCTGCTCGACTCAACCCTCAGCTATCATAAGGAGGTGCAAAGGACTAAAGGAGAAACCCCTCTTTCTGTTCAGAGATTGTTGCCTAGATTGCGGGATGATAAACAAACGGAAGTAGTTATCGTTACATTGCCTGAAGCTACACCTGTTTTTGAAGCTGTAAGACTTCGTGATGATTTAAGTAGAGCGGGAATCAACAATAAATGGTGGGTTGTTAATCAGTGTCTTGCAATGACTGATACAAAAAATCCCATGCTTATTGCACGTGCTGATGCCGAAAAACAATGGATCGCCAAAGTGAAAGAAATAAGTGCGGACAATTTTGTCGCTATTCCCTGGCTCCAGGATGCTACAATTCAAAATATCGGCAACTTTAAAGATTGAAGCTGAACATAATTCTTCCGGTTGTGATGGTGATAGAATAAGAGGTCATAAAAGGGAGGGGTAATCGTAATGAAAAACATTAACAGAGATAGTTTATCTTTTTTAGATAGATTTTTGACGTTGTGGATCTTTATTGCCATGGCGATAGGGGTTTTAGGTGGATATTTACATCCAGAACTGGCTAAAATGCTTAGTAAATTCAGTACCGGCACAGTATCTTGGCCAATCGCCATTGGCCTGATCATTATGATGTACCCACCGCTGGCGAAGGTAAAATACGAGGAAATCGGGAAAGTAACCCAAAACAAAAAGGTTTTTACTTTCTCTTTGATACAGAACTGGATTGTGGGACCCATTTTAATGTTTATTTTAGCATTATTATTCTTGGGGGATAAACCCGGCTTTGCAATTGGGCTTATAATTATTGGTCTTGCACGTTGTATTGCCATGGTCATTGTTTGGAACTCCCTTGCCAAAGGAGACAATGAATACTGTGCCGCCTTAGTAGCGCTAAACTCCATTTTCCAGATACTTTTATATACTGTATATATTTATTTCTTTGTTACGCTGGTACCGAAGTGGCTGGGGCTTTCATGGGGTGGTCAGGTTGTAGATGTATCCATGTGGGAAGTTGCCAAGAGCGTGCTTATTTATTTAGGAATTCCTTTTGCAGCTGGTTTCATCACTAGATTTAGTTTAATCAGGGTAAAAACAAAAGAATGGTATGAAAGTGTATTTATTCCTAAGATTTCACCCTTGGCACTCATTGCATTGCTATATACCATCGTAATTATGTTTATAACTAAAGGGGAGCAGATCGTTCAAAACCCGGTGGATGTTATACGCATTGCCATTCCACTACTCATCTATTTTGCAGTAATGTTCTTTGCCAGCTTTTTAGTATCTTATCGCAGGGGCTTTAAATATGATCAGACCGTAACATTGGCTTTTACTGCAGCGAGTAATAATTTTGAGTTGGCTATAGCGGTTGCTGTAGCGGTCTTCGGAATTTCTTCAGATGTGGCTTTTGCTGCTGTTATAGGCCCGCTGGTAGAAGTGCCGGTTATGATCAGTCTAGTAAATTCAGCTTTGTTCTTTAAGAAAAAATATTTCGATGAAAAAGGGGTTCCCCACATTTATGAGGGAGTGTAAGATTTATATGTCTCCATAATTCATGTCGCAGTCAGATACACTTAACTACACCTGGCAGTATAGCTTCTACCAGTCTGCCAAGAGCTGGTACTATCTGAGGCAATTCAACCTCTGCACCCTGGAGAACGCTGAGAACAAAAGCGGGTAGTAAAAAGGCAATAAAAATGACCATTTCCCGCCCATATTTCTTTTCTATCAGGCCAGGGATTTCAAACAGAGGTGCCCGGCGGAATGCTTTCCAACCTCATTGCCCAATTGAAGCAGCAGAATGCTCTGGATAAGCTGGGAGAAGTGCTGCAGGAAACCCCTCGAGTCAGAAAAGACCTGGGCTACCCACCCCTTGTGACCCCGATGAGTCAAATTGTGGGTGTTCAGTCAACTACCAATGTGCTGCTTAGAGAAAGATACAAGAGCGTGTCCAAGGAAGTAAGGTCCTACTTGAAAGGTGAATATGGCAAGTCTCCCGGTGAAGTGGATGCAGAGGATGCAATAGCAGCGTTGGATACAACAGTTGGAGTAGTTGGAACAAAAGGTGAAACAGGTACAGCAGACATAGCTTGGACAATAGCAAGTTATGATGAAAATACAGCAGCTGATTATACAGCTACAGGTGTATTAACATTACCAACTGGCTGGACAGGAACCGCATCAGATGTAACAGCAACAGTAGTTGTTTGTTAGATGACAAACTGCTGTCGGCAGAAACTGCAATTTAAAATTATGCAAAAGGAGCCAACTAGCGACATTTTAATACCGGAGCGACAGTTTTAAGCCGGGGAAATAACACACTCTTGTTCTTAGTATAGAAAACTTAATAGATGATAAGTGAGCCATGATGCATAGCACCATGGCTCACTTAAATTCAATAGTGAATCAGTCAAATTAATAAGCCATTAGCAGTTTCTTTATCAATACAGTAACTCTAACGCAAGGACTGGTTGTTGCTGGCAGCAAGTATGATTTCTGCGTCGACGGACAGTTTTTTTAACTGAGCCCCCAACGTCAGAGCATCTGTCATAAGATTATCGATCAGGCGGGGTGTACCCTGACAAAATCCACTAATAGCATTAACGGCAGCATCATCAATAATGGAACGGGCACCGCCCGCGGCATCAACTTTATGATAAATATAGCTAATTTAAAATAGAGTAAGTTGTATGAGCAAGAATAACAATTTTATATTATAGTCATATTATGATATTATGTGACTATGATATCATAATATGACTATAAAGTTATTGGAATGGGGTGATAACATGGAATCAGCAATCAGACCATCGGCAGATTTAAGAAATCATTATAGTGAAATCTCCAAGCA
>ENA-UOOK01002266-UOOK01002266.1-fermentation-metagenome-genome-assembly--contig:-NODE-2266-length-23989-cov-8.036977_pt1 | contig 23989 bp, 21 predicted proteins | sample MGYA00245777_ERZ724023 | MGnify/ENA primary metagenome ERZ724023 (study PRJEB28704, sample SAMN03018312) | fermentation metagenome | biome: anthropogenic terrestrial biome; feature: soil; material...
CCTTGGTGACGAAATAGTCAATAAGGCTCTGTTTATTTTCAGTCACAAAAGCGGCAAAGGTGGTGGTATCGGGTGCCTGGATGGTCATGATTACCTGCCCCATCGCATATTTGTCGAGTTCTGCCGTGAATTTGGAGGTGCTGTAGATGGTGGATATATCGGGTGTGATCACGTTGCGCGCCATTCGGATGGTGCGGGTAAAATTTTCCGGTGCGATTTGCAGGATATTGAAGTTGGGTTCCGGCTGGGGCAGGCCCTTCGCATTGCTGTTGAGCACGTCGAAGAGCGCTTTGCCGGCTGTTCCTTCCCACAAGGTGTCATCCATCACTACCAGCATTTCGTTGGTCGATCCCGATGCGTTCATAAAGCTGCCTGCACCATTGCAGGAAAAGAGCAACAGCAATGAGGCGATGAAACTGAGGGTAATAGCTGCATGTTTCATAAGATATTTTTTTAATGGGTCTCTAGGTTGCATATTCCCCAAGCAAATATACAATTATTTGCGTGGAAATGAAATGTTGGCATCAGCTTTTTCCGATTTTAGCGGTGGAGAGCATGCCACAGGCGGCGAAGATATCTTCACCCCGCGATGCACGGATGGTGCTGATGAATCCTTTGGCGGTGAGAAAATCGCGGAACTTGATCATGTTTTGCTCGGAAGAGGGGCGCAGCTTGCTCATGGGGATCACGTGGAAGCGGATCAGGTTGATGCGGCAATCGAGGCCGGCCAGCAGCTTGGTCAGCTCACGCGCGTAGAGCAGCGTGTCGTTGACCCCGTCGAACATGATGTACTCAAAAGAGAGTCGTCGCTGGTGGCTCCAGTCGTAGTCACGCAGCATTCCAATGACCGAGGTGATGGGAGCCGATTTTTCAATGGGCATGATGGCGAGCCGTTGTTCCGGTATGGGGTTGTGCAGGCTGACAGCCAGGTGGCATTTGCTTTCGTCGAGGAACCGCTTCAGGTTGGAGGCGAGGCCGATGGTAGAGAGGGTGATGCGCTTGGGGCTCCAGGCCAGGCCATAGTCCGCCATCAGCAATTCCGATGCTTTCTTCACCTGCTTGTAGTTGTCAAGCGGCTCTCCCATCCCCATGAAGACCAGGTTGGTGATCTGTTCCGAGTCGGGTACCGAATATACCTGGTTCAGGATTTCCGTGGCGGTGAGGTTGTCGTGGAACCCCTGTTTGCCGGTCATGCAGAAGTCGCAGTTCATGCGGCACCCCACCTGCGAGGAGACGCAGATGGTGAGTCGGTCCTCTTCGGGAATGGTAACCGTTTCGATGAACTTGCCGCCGGCGGTTTTGAACAACATCTTGCGGGTGCCGTCGACCGATGTTTTGATGTCGAGCGGCTCTGAGCGGCCAACATCGAATTTGTCAGAGAGTAGTTCTCTGTTTTTTAGCGAGATGTTGGTCATCTCGTCGATGCTCTTCACCCGTTTCAGATAGACCCAATCGGCAATCTGTCTGGCGGTGAATTTGGGGAGGTTCAGTTCCGCGACGCTTTCGGTAATTTCGGCGAGCGTCATGCCGAGCAGGGTTTGTTTTTGCTCCATTTGCTGCAATTGTAATTTATGGTGCAAAGATACGGAGTATTTGGCAAAATGAAGCATCGCAATGAAAAAGAGTAAAATAGTTCCGGATGAATCGGTGAAAATAGAGGTCGTGATCGGAAGAAATGGTTAAAAGTATTATATTTGTAATCAGTAATCAGACAAATTTTCAGACTGAAATTTAGCTACTATGCGAAATATTGTTTTTCTGCTTTTTATTGTCTTTGCAACAATGCGTATCCAGTCACAGGAAAAACCGGTGCTGTTATTTCCCGGCGGCGCACCGGGCGAAACGGGAAAAATGAAACAGGTGGACGACTTGAGCGGCAAAAAGGTGGCCGGTTGTCCCGTGCTGCGCATCAGCAATGTGGATGAACCCACGCTGACCTTTTACCCGGCTCCTGCCGATAATAACAAGGGTGTCACGCTTATCGTGAACCCGGGCGGGGGATACAATATCCTGGCCTACAACCTGGAGGGGTCGGAAATCTGCAAACGGTTCAACAGCTTTGGCATCAACTGCGTGCTGGTGAAGTACCGTGTGCCGCGACGTGAGGGGCTGGAGAAGCATGCTGCTCCTTTGCAGGACCTGCAGCGTGCCATCGCCTACACCCGCGCCCATGCGGGAGAGTGGGGGATTGATGCCAACAGAATTGGTGTAATGGGTTTCTCGGCGGGTGCACACCTGTCGGCTGTGGCCAGCACAAACTACGGTGAGCGCACCTATCCGAAAGTGGATTCCTTCGACGAGGTGAGCCTCCGTCCCGATTTCACCATCCTGGTCTACCCGGCCTATCTCTCCGGAGAGCATTTCTCCATTGCTTCCGAGCTGAAGGTCGATCAAAACACACCGCCCACCATTCTGATTCAGACGGAGGACGACAAGAGTCATATCAACAGCAGCCTTTTTTATTATTATGCGCTGAAGGAAGCAAAGGTGCCGGCAGCCTTGCATCTCTATCCCTCCGGCGGCCATGGTTACGGGCTTCGCAACACCGGCCACACGGTGAACGAATGGCCCTTCCGGGTGCTCTCCTGGTTGCGGGACATCGGGATGATTGAAAAGTGAAGCGGGAAAACCGTCATGTGAACGGATTCCAGGTTACAGTAACCGTGGTTACGGGGTATACCCAACAACTGTTTCTTTAAATTTTTGTAGCCAAATATATTGACATTTATTGTGGTGTTACTCCGACAGTTGTATCAAAAGAACTCCATTATCGATATTGCCGATGATCGCTTCATCACAATCCAGGTTGACAATCTCCACCTCCTTTATTAAATCAATATCATGAATACTTTAACCTGTGGTTGCCAGGAGTGCGAGGGCAAACATCCCGGATAAAACATTCTTTTTCATTCTTTTGGAGATACTTCAACAAGCGGCTGACATTCCTGTGTCTTGAGTCCTTTCAGGACTCCACTTTTTTCAATAATTTTCTTGTATTCTTTTTTGAATACTGCCAATATGTTTGTAGTACCGCTTTCCTTAATGTTTGATTTTATAAAAAACCAATACTGGATTTGAATCAAAAGATATTGACGGTAGGATCTTTTTTAATCCATCTATTTCTTGATCCATTAAACCAGCTGGATTAATGGCATAAACCAATTCATTTTTATTGGTTACGTATAATAGACGATTTAGACCAGGAGAGCCTTCGGCATTTTTATACCCATTGTAAACGCTTGCTTCTCCATTTGCTATATCAACGGATGCTTTGAAAGTCATAATGGATTTATTTAAATTGCTTTCGGAACAATTAAAAACACAAATGTTGTTCAAAATGTGCAGGTTCTCTATAAATCCCACATAATTGTTTGTGTTAATAATTTTATTATATTCATCTATCGTTCTAGCTTGAGTGATTTTTTCGTACGGAAGATTTCTACCTATAAAATTAATTTCAACAAAAGGTTCTACTTTATTATTATTTAATTTGTAGATAATATTTGAAGTCGGGTAATAGAAATATTTATTATGGTCATTATCCTCAGAAAAACAAGTTTCATTTGTTATGTTAACAAAGTCTTTTTGTGGGAAAAAACCATTTTCAATTTTACTAAGTTTATTATCGCTGTAAATTAAGTTAAATTTACTTGGATTGTTATTTTTAAAACAGCTGTAAATCCAAAAACCTTTTTTCGTTTTTATAAAAGAATTAAAAGAAAATCTCGAATTTATTATTTCATCAATATTTCCATTTAATAAATAAACAAACATCTTACTTTGAAATCTTTCAAAGGCATAAATTTTATTTGCATCGAAGTCATAGTATATATCATTGAATTCTATGTACTCTGAAGGTCCGCTGCCTTTTTCGCCTATTTTCCTAATGAACTTTCCTTCTTCATCAAATAAAAGTATATTCTTGTTTTTTCTATCAAATATGATTATTGAATCGTCCTTGACATACAATTTGCTAATTGATGTGATTAAAGATTGATTATTCGTCTCAAGTGGAATATACTTAGCTGAATCCGCAATATTTTTAATATCAAAGATTTTTAAATTTGCCACATCCATATTTACATACACCCTATCATCTTTTTTTATTTTTGTTTTGTTGTTTTCTATGCATGATGATAGGAATAAAAGCATTCCTCCTATTATAATAGGAAGAATGCCTTTTAGAAAATGATTAACATGGTTCATAATTACAATTTGTTAAATCTCCCATTAATCTACAACAATTTATTTTTACTGAAGTTGTGGTTTTTTGATATTGCGGAGGCCAAGTTTGGGTGACTGTACCATTGAGTATCCATGCTTTTAAACTGGCATTCCATGACCATCCCGGTGAAGTAGTCTCATAAATTTCTGTTGTGATTGTTTTTTCGCCTACTTGCCATTTATCCCCATTTTCATTTCCACCTTCATTTTGTGCCAACGCCTCCACATTGGCCAATGCCAGATCGCTTAATCCCACATTACTCTTCATACTTTTGTGCACTCCGAAACCTGCGGTTGCAAGGAGTGCGAGGGCGAAAACACCCGATAAAATTTTCTTTTTCATGCGAATAAAAAATTAAAGTTGTTGATATAACCTCCTTCTTGAAGGAGTTTTTATTTTACATGGTTTTACAAATTGAATTTATTCCACCGGATTTACGTTTGTTTTTTGCAAAAGAAAAACATAAAAGATGATTGGCCAAAAAAACACCCGTCTCAATTCTGTTCGCGTTGTTATTCCAAATTCTTTAGTATCCGGTTCCAACGGTTTTTTCAGAAATTGGATCTTTGGATTTCGACATACACACAGGATGCCTTATCTACAATCATCTCGTCTTTCAACTGCTTGGATAGCAATCTTTCATGATTTTCAGATATTCTATTGTTAGTTCTGGGTTTATTTTATTAGTTATGATCAATTGTTTAACACATAAGTCCTTATCAAGGATAAAAAAGTATGACATCGCTACTATTTCATACAAATGGAAATCATCTTTATGATATAAGCTTATCACTTTCGTACAACAGGTCCAGGTTGGTGGAGTACTTGATATCCGCATCACAAACAGTAGTGAAACAGGGCAAACTCTTACCGGAGTACTGTTTTTGAAAGGACAACCAACTGGTTATTCTCATTAAGTTTTGCCTCAAAGGTCATCTTGAACCCTGAAATTGAAAGCTGTCTGGAGCTCTTGTATCGTATCATAAAATTTAAGGATTATGAAGTGAAAATACTCAAATTCTTGTAGTTATACAAATTCGACATCGATCAATTTGCTGATTTTCATCATTACTAACTAGTATTCAGCAGACATTAATTAATTCCTCGTTTTCTCTTTTTCCGTTACCGATACAGGCGAAACGTGTGACAAGTTGATGTTTCCACTCACGATGATTTGGTCATAGTGCATATTTGTAAATTAAATCATCAATAGTAAGAATATACAAGTATTTAGATATTGGATCAATAGTAATTTCATGAGTTTTCTTATCCAAAATAATTATTCTTGTAATTTCTCCATCCCAATCATACACAAGAATTGAATTTGTTTCAAAAGGGTAGTTTTTACCATTTTCCTCTATAATAGTATTTGAATATAATGCATAAATGTATTCATTGTCAACACATACATCTCTGAAAAAGATTCTATAGTTTTTAGTGTCACGTAAAAGATAATCAAAGTCTGGCGTTCCTTTTATCCTAAATCCTTTCAATTTGTCATTATTAATGTCATAAATATTTAATTGTGCCAACATCTCCATAGCCATTACAATTTTTGTCCCATCAGGTTTTATTCTATCTCTCGAAACAAAATAATTTTCTACTGGAAAATCATTTTGTTTCTTTAGTATTGGCTTGTTAAAGATTTCGATTTTTTGAATAAATTCTTGGCGCATATTATAGACTTCATATCTATCCGGAATAAAACTATTGTCTTCTATTCTCTCGGCCTGTATTCTAGTTAAAGCCTTATCTTGATGAGCCATAAAGACGTATCCAAAAGGGACAAATGAGTTTTTTTTCCAGTTAAGATACAGAGTGGAGTCTATAATAAACTTGGACGTGTTAATGGTGTTAGTTATATTGATTAAAATATTTTCAGCACCATATCCATTTCTGACCCATAACTTAATATCCTTATTATTTATGATAAATTGTTCCGCATGCGTAAAATCAATATAATCATCAGGACCTTGGCCCTTATGTGCATACTTTCCTATCAGTTCATTATTGTTTAAATTGTAAATGTATAAATAATAATCAGGAAACGAGTGAGATACAAATAACATCATAGAGTCATAAACTGTCATATAGCCTGCATAAATATCCTTTAGTGTAATTATTTCACCTATAAGTGTATCACATCGGATATTGGAAATATCAGTTGTAAATATTTCTGCATTAAAATAATCTTCACTTAATTTATTACAACTCATCAAAAAAATAATAGTGAGAAATAATAGTAAAAACCTTTTCATCTTTGAAAATTATATTTATATATGTACATACTGCTATTTAGTGTAATCTACTCTGTTTTTAAATCAAAACAGAGTAGATTGTTATTTTAAGTAGTACAATTGCTATAGGTATAGCTATAAATTCTACCTCTTTTTTCTGGAGGACATGGATAAATCATCGAAGAACTAGTGCGAGAGTCACATGGCTGAATGCTTGTTGGTGAGCCGGCGTCTTCATATATTGTTCCTGTGTAACAAGTCCGCACAGGAGTGCCACCATTTTCTCCATTTGCCAACGCCTCCACATTGGCCAACGCCAGATCGCTTAATCCCACATTACTCTTCATACTTTTGTGCACTCCGAAACCTGCGGTTGCAAGGAGTGCGAGGGCGAAAACACCCGATAAAATTTTCTTTTTCATGCGAATAAAAAATTAAAGTTGTTGATATAACCTCCTTCTTGAAGGAGTTTTTATTTTACATGGTTTTACAAATTGAATTTATTCCACCGGATTTACGTTTGTTTTTTGCAAAAGAAAAACATAAAAGATGATTGGCCAAAAAAACACCCGTCTCAATTCTGTCTCAATTCTGTTCCGTATTTTTCCTTACCATCAGAAGAGGAAGGAAGATGAATATTCCAATAATCGACATGAGTAATCCTCCGATGGTGCCTGCGGCCAGGGGGAACCAGAATCCCTCTTTTTGTGTGCCTACCATGAAAGGTATGAACCCGAGAACGGTGGAAATGACGGTGAGAAAGATGGGAATGATCTTCGAGTTCCATGCTTTCAGGTAAGCCTTCAGTGAGGAAAGATCCGGTCGCCGCGTGCGTATGCGGTTGTATTCGTCAACAATATAGATGGCGGCGTTGATGGTAATACCCGATAGGAGGATGAACGAGGCAAAACCACCCTGGTCGAAGTTCAGTTTGAACCAGTAGAAGGTGAGGAAGATGCCGATAAAGGATATGGGGATGATGAAGATCACGGCCAGTGGTTGTTTCAAGGAGTTGAACAGGATGGAGGAGGTGAAGAAGATGATCACGATGAGCAATCCAATGAGCCGGTACTGCTTGTTGTCCTTGCTGCCCCATCCCCAGTAGCTGCTTTCACTATGTGCCGTATACCCCATGGGGAGGCGTTTGTTGAATTCCTCGAGCTCCCGTTCAAGAATTTTCTGTCCCTGTGTGTATGAACCGATGTAGTCGTATTGCATCGTTAGCCGGTATTGCTGGTTTTCCTTCCCCACCTCCTGCGGGGCTTGTCCCTTGACGATACTGGCCACATCGTTCAACTTGTAGAAGCGGTCACCGCTGTGCATGTCGAAATGCTGCAATGCCCAGATATCATAATCTCCGGCTTGTTTCCCGGTGAGATTGATGGCTTCATTGCCTCCGTCGACTGCCACCGACCCTGCCCACATATTGCGGGCAAAGAGCGGTTGGAGGGTAGCGAACAATTCCCCGGGGCGGATACCCCGGGCAGCCAGTTGTTCCCGCTTCAGGTCGAACGAGAACTCCTGGTAATCATCTTTGTACCATGAGAAGTTGGAGTTGACGGTCACTTCCCGTATGCGGCGGTAGGTGAGCAGCCGCTGTTTGAGGCTGTCGGTCCATGCTGCAAGCTCATCGTAGTTGTATCCGTAGAGCTTTACCCTGTACTGCCCGGCTGTTTCACGCACACTGTTGCTGAATCCCTGGTCCTCTAACCCGTATACATCCCAGCTGCCCCCTCCCAGCTGTAGGGCTCTGCCAATCACATTGCTTTTCAGTTGATAGGGAAAACCGCTCCTTTCCGCCTCCTTCCGGAAAAAAACATTGATCGATGCCCTGTTCGGATTGTGGATACTGGTCTGAAACTGCCTGATCTCGGGAAAACCGCTGAGGTAACGTTCCATCCTGACCACCAGGTTATTCATTTGAGAGAGGGTGGTGCCATTGGGCATTGATGCGGTGATGGTGAGTACCATCTCATCACTGCGGGTGAAATAACTGCCCCGATAGACTTTCTCCACAAACAGCCGCAGGGTTCCCCCCAGCGCCTTATCGACCACCGGCTTGATTTTTTCTTTGTAGGTGGTGCTACCTGCTGTTTGATTGTATTTCAAGGCAAAAGGAGTCTCTTTTTCAATTTTCTCCGGCAACATGAATACGGGCAGACCGAACAAGAGGATGATGCCGACGAAAGCGATCCATTTCCTGCGGGAAAGAAGGAGGATGGTTATTTCATAGAGGCGGGTGAGCCGGACGACCATCCGTTCGCGGGAGAAAAGGGGGAAGGAGAGGAACCGTCTCTTTCTTTTTTTTCCATGACGCCGCTTTTCAAGCCCTATCCGTTCCACTACCGCCGGTACGAACAAGGAGGCAACAAATAGCGACACCATCAGGTTGATCATCACCACTGCTGCGAAATCCTGCAGGTTCAGCCGTAGCCGCTCGTCGAGCAGAAAGATCATGGAGAGTGCGCCGATGGTGGTGACCGTGGCGGTGAGAATAGGCATGATCGCATTTCTGTTGCCCTTGTGCATGATGTGATCGGTCATGATAATGGCGTTGTCGATGATCAGGCTCAACGAGATGGTGATGCCGGCCAGTGAATAGAGTTGTATCTCCAGTTTGAACAGGTAATAGAAGATCACGGCGATTGCCAGGTCTACGAAGAGGCTGGCTGCGATAAGAAACAGGTAACGGCCGTTGCGGGTGATCAGCAGCACGAAAAGGGTGAGGATGAGAATGGTGAGCCCGCTGCGGATATAGATTTTGTGCAGTTCTTCACGAATATAGTCGGTTGCGTCATAGCTGGCGTGAATCTCATAGCCGGCAGGCAGTGCCGCTTCAATCTGCCGCATCGTTTCCTTAACCTGCCTGTTCAATCGTAGCTGGTTGGCCGATTCTTCGGCGGTGAGGGAGAGATAGATGGAGTTGAGCCCGTTGATGCGGTAGTAAGCAGATGGTTCCTTTTCCGTATGTTTTACTTTCACGAGCTGATCGAGCCGGATCAGGTTCCCTGCACCGTTTGTAACAAATATGGCTTCCGGATCGAAATGGTTCTTCTCTGCCTCCGACTTCAGCATGATTCGTATCCAGGAAGAGGTTTCTCCCGGCCTCCCCGTTTCCGCCATTCCGAGAAAATCGACCGTATAATGCCGGGAAACAGCCTGCCTGATATCGTTGGGCGTGATCCCGATCGATTGCAGCCTGTCATGATCATACTCCAGCTGCCATTCCATGGGTTGGGCTCCGCTCACATCAATCTTATAAAGGCCCCCGATGTTGTTTAATGCCGTTTTGATCACGTTCTCGGTGTATCGTTGGATGACGATGGGGGTTGCCGCGGAATTGATTGTGTAGGTCATGAAAGGACGGGTTGCCTCGTCGTCTGGACGGTTTACCGTGATATAGGGATAGGATACTTCCCGTGGCAGCTCGGGCCAAGTCTGGCGGATAATAGTCGACACCTCAAAGCGGGCCAAGTCGATGGGAGTATGCTTGTCCAGTTCAATGGTGATACTACCCCATCCGTTGCCCGATGTTGAGCTGATTTTCCGGATACCCTGTATACGGGCCAGCATCGATTCTAATCGTGAGGTAGCTTCCATCTCCACTACACGTGCACCATAATGAGTCATATTGAAATACACCGTGATACCTGGCAGGGTACGTGAGGGAGCCAGTTTCACAGGCAATAGATGGACAAGAGCCAGACCCACGATTGCCAGACAGACAAACGCTACGATGATTGTAAAGGAGGATATCTTTTTCTTCTCTGCCAAAGCGATGATATTTAGCTGTTATTTTTTACCCGTCAGGTTCCAGTCGAAGATCTCCGCAATGGGTACCTGTTTTTCGAAATCGTAGAGAGTGAGTTTGCGGATCTTGAAATAGCTCTGCCAGTAATTTTTTAGTGCCAGAATATAGTTTCGCTGCGCTTCCTGTCTGCGGCTGGTAGAGAGGGTGAGGCTATTGATGTCGGCTTTCCCGATGATAAACCGTTCACGTGTCTGATCGTATGCCAGCCTGGCCAGTTCCATTGCTTCTTCCGCACTGCGGATGAGTTGTTGCTGAATGGTGAAGTCGCCCACGGTCATGATCACATCTTCCTCGAGTCGTATTTCATTTTCTCGGGTAGTCAGGCGGGTGATGCTGAGGTTGCTTTTTGCCATGTTGTGCCGTCCCCTTCTTACGCCCCAATCTACCAGTGGAATGGAGAGGGTGAGTGAGACGATATCCTGTTGAAGGGGGTTGCGGTAAGCATTCCGGAATGATTCCGCCACCTGGTTGAATCCTACGCTGGCAGATAGGCCTGCATTGAATCGGGATTCAACTTTCGCCCTTTCTACCGTCTGTTCCGATTGTAAAATCTGCTGTTCCGAATCGAGGTAACGGGGATTATTTTCCTTGGCCAGACTCAGTGCCTTCTCTTCCGTAATGATGATCTGTTTGGGATAGTCCGGCAGTTTCAGGGAGATGCGTGTATCTTTCTCCAGGTTCAGGTATGCTGCCAGTGCGAACATGCTTCTCTTGAGGTTTATTTCCGCGTTCTGGAGGCTGTTACGGGCGTTTACTTTGTCGAGTTTTAACGTTAGGAGATCGGTTTGCCCGATGGAGGCGATCTTGTGTCTCTCCTCACCAATGCTGTAGAGTGTATCCGAGCTCGCCAGGTTCTCCACGGCCAGTTCATATTCGGCCTGTGCCATGGCCAGATCGAAAAAGTAGCCGGTAGCTGTTTCCGCGGTCTGCTCCAACTGGTAGATCAATTCTTTCTGTGCTTTCTCAAATTTCACGGGAGCGATTTTTTTCTCCCATTTAAAGGGATTGTACCCGATCAGGTTCTGCCGGTAGCCGACGCGTAGGGGAACGCTTGAGAACTGGCTGTAGCTCTGATCTCCGAAGTTGCGGATATAACCCAGCTCCGAGTCCACAAAGAAGGTGCCGCCGGTGACATCGAGGTTTTGCTGGGCAGCCAGGTTGCCAAAACTGTAAAATGATTGCTGCCGGCGGTATATATCGATGTTTTGTTCGGAGTCATACCTGCGGGTATAATCCCTGTTATAACTGACAGGAGTCAGGTAAAGCGATAGGGACGGCAGCCTGTCTGCCTTGAACGACCTGTACTCCCAATAGCTTGCCATGTAGCTGTTTTTCGCGCGGAATGCCGATAGCGAGCTGTCGTTCGCCAGCTGTACCGTGGTTGTCAGATCCAGCTCAATCGGTCTTTCCTGTGCATCTGTGTGGATTATGGAAATACCAGCCAGATGCAGCGCAAATATCAGAATTAATTGTTTACATGCTCGTTTCATATGATTAAAACTATTTATTCAGAATCAGGAGCCAGGAGTGTTGGAATATGATCATCACATCATGGAATTATTGAATCCTTCTTCCTGTATATTACCCAATAGAGTAACGGGATAAGGAATATACTTACGACTGTCCCGATGGTCATTGCGCTGATCATCGCAATGGCAAGCGGTTTCTGCAACTCTGACCCTAAATCGAACGTAAAAAGGATGGGAATCATCGAAAACAGGGATGTGAGTGCCGTCATGATGATGGCTCTCAATCTTCTTACGCCACCGGTATGGATTGCTTCCATCAGGGGCATCCCCTCTTTTCTCAACTCATTGATCAGGTCTATTTTCAGGATGGAGTCGGTAAGGATTACGCCAATGGTTACCACAATTCCGATGGCGCTCATCAGGTTCAGAGTGTGGCCCGTGAGCCAAAGAACGATAAGAGTAAACGCAATATCGATCGGTATTTCAGCCAATACGATCAGTGGCTGCAGAAAATTTTCGAACTGCGAAGCCAGGATAAAATACATCAACAGGATAGAAACCAGCAGGATGATCACCAGTTCTTTCAACATCTGTCTGTTGGAAAAGTAACTGCCGGAAAATGCCACATCCCACGCATTCTCCTGCCGGATGGTTTTACGTGTCTTCTCCATCAATATTTCCGGCTGGCTGGGTTGGAAATAGTAAATTGGGATATATTCCCCGTTTTTTCCGGCAATGATGGTTTTGATGTCCTCACCGGGTGTCAGGGAGACCAGCGAAGCCAGCGGCACACGGATGGCCTGCGACCTGTCGGCTTCGGGATAACCATATACCAGTGTTTGCTGCAGAACATCCTGAATGGATTGCTCTCTGCCTGCAATCGAGATGGGGAGATATTGCTGGAAAGAACGTAATACTGTTACCTGGTTGTCTCTGAATGCAGTTTTCAATGTTTGCGATATCTCCTGCCATGAAACGCCATAGAGCAGCAGTTTTTCCTTGTTCGGAACGATCACATATTGTTGTTCAAAAGGTACTGTTTCAGCCCGTTCACCTGTGGATACCGCCAAACTCGATTCAATTTTCCGGATAGCCTCGGGATTGGGTGCTATTTCCCTGTTCTTCGGATAAAGTTGGGTGATCAAATCCGCTTCGCTGGTATCGAAAATTTTTTCGAATATGTTTTCCGGAGGAGAAAAGTTAACTACGGCATCCGGATAATGATGACGTACCCAATCCGATATTTTTGTTTCAAGTGATACAACTTTGGAAGAATTGTCTGTTTTCAAGTACAACTGAGCCTCTGTAACAGTCAGATCGTTATCCTTTTCCAGCAGATATTGTCGTTGTCCTACGTAGGCGGCATTTTCCACTGCATGCTCTATTGTTGTCTGAAGTAGTTTTGATACCCGCTGTGCATTTTCATCCACATGGATATTCTCGTTCCACTCTACGGTGACGATGCTTTCCTTATAGCTTATGTTGGGCATGCTTGATTTCGGCATTGCCCTGAAAAGGAACATACAGAGCGGGACGGAAATGACCAGCAGAGTGAGGAAAAGAATCTTGTGGCGGAAAACATATTGGATTCCCTGATCGTAAGCCGGAAAGATCACCCGGTCTATTCTCTGTTGCACGGAAGCGAAGAATCCTTCCGCTTTTTTGTGCCTGAGCCTGCTGCCGTATGCTATTTTGTAGAGTACCGGGAGCAGAATGATACCTGTGAGGTAGGAGACGAACATGCCGGCGGTTACGGCAAATGCCTCGGCGTAGAAAATGGCTCCTGCTATACCGCTCATAAAGACAAGCGGTACAAACACGGAGATGGTAGTCAGTGTGGAGCTGAAGATTGGCATGATTACTTCTTTGGTGCCTTTCTCACATGCATCGTCCAGCGTACAGCCCTGTTTCCGGTATTGGGTGATCACATCCGTCACCACGATGGAACTGTCGATCATGTTACCCAGGGCAAGGATCAGCCCTGAGAGTGTGATGATGTTCATCGACTGTCCGAAGAGGAAAAAGAAGATAAAGGTTGTGATCAGGGCTGTGGTCATGCTGATACCGATGATCAGCGGAGATTTGCCATCGCCGAGGAATAGGAGGGCGACAAAGAATACCAGGACAAATCCAATGATCAGATTCTCCTGCAGGTTGGAAATGGTATAGTCGAGCAGTTCGGTTTGGTTCCGGTTCACGGTAAACTCCACCTCCGGGTAACTCCGTTCCAGGTCTTCCAGTGTCTTGTTCAGTGATTTTCGCAGGTTCTTCATGGTTTCGTCGGCCTGTTTGATCACGCCCATGGTGACAGCCCTTTTCCCGTTGATGAGTGAGAGCCCCGATTCGGGTTGTTTCACCACGTCGATCTCAGCCAGCTCTCTCAGCCGGAAGATCCTCCCATCCTTTTCGAGGAAGATATTCCGCACATCGTCGGGTGTGCGCAGCAGCGAGGAGAATTTAATGTTGTACTCGTAGTATCCGTCGCGCACGATCATGCTTCCCGGTTCAATATTGTTGGCTGCAAGCACGTTTTCAATGTCGTTCAGGGTGATTGATGCCGATTCGAGCAAGGCCGGGTTGGGGACGATTTGCAGGTGTTTGTACATCAGCCCCGTCATGTCGGCCATGGCCACTTCGGGTAGTTGTTCGATGCGCCGTTTCACCACGTTGTCGGCAAACTCCGAGAGGTCGAGGAATTGATGCTCGTTGGTGGCGGAGTAGGGGGAATCGCTTTTGAGTGTGAGGTTCAGGTAGAATACAGGCAGGTCGGCCGCACTGGCCTTGATTACCCGTGGCCGTCTCGTGTCGCGGGGGAGGCTGTTCATGGCGGCGTCGATTTTTTCGTTCACCTCAATGAAGGCCAGGTCGGTATCGGTTCCGTAGTCGAACTTCAGGCGGATAATCGCCGACCCGTCGCGTGTTTCGCTTTGTATATCCCGCAATTTCCCTACCTGCATCAGTTGCCGGCGAATCGGTGTCACTACCGCGTTCTCCAGCTCACGGGCCGAACTATTGTCGCCCGACACCTGTACCGTGATTTCGGGTATGGCAATGTCGGGCAGCAGTGATACCGGCAGCGTGTTGTAGGTGATGATCCCGATAATCACGCAGGCCAGAAACAGCATAAGAACGGAGATGGGGCGGCGGAGGAGGAATTTGATCATTTGGTTGGTTTTTGGCTGTTAGTCAGATAGCTTATTTTGTGGGACAATATAATATCGGAAACAGCTTTTAAGTATACATTGGTTCTACTTATGTTTGATTTGTCAAAAAAATGCAAATGTTTTACTTCCATAGTTTCATCTAAAATAAAAAAATAGAGAGATTCGTTGAGAAAGTCACTTCTGAAAGAGATTATTGGTTCAGATGTAGTCATAACAACTTTACCCTCTAAGTTTTCCTTAAATCGATCTTCAATATTCTGTGAAATAAAAACAACATTATTACTGATTTCGTAGTTGGGGAATATTATTTCAAGCATTTGTGTTATTGACTGAATACAACTGTAACACACATTTTGGGGGATACTGAAGAATAAGACGTTTTTTTTATCGATAAAAGAAGATAACATAAAGTTGTCATTAGAATGTTTTCCAAAATAACAAAATTGATCTTTAACAGGTTGGTTATTGTATTGTATCTCAGAATAATATATTGTATCTTTTATTTGAGTAAAGTAAGTATTATAATCTTCTTTCTCTGTAATTCTACTGTTTAATTCCCATATTTGCTTCTTGTATAATTTGATTGTTTTCGAACTATAAAAGAAACAAAGAAAAGTAATAATAGTCATACCCATGAGGATGAATTTCATTAAAGAGTTGTTGTTTTTCATCATCGTAACTTATATTGAATTAATATTGGATTGTCTTCTCCTGAGTTGTTTTCAAGAATCTTAAAATGCTCATTACTAAGAATAGCTTTGTATTTCGGAAGAAGTTCAGGATAGTAAACACCCAATAATTGATTGTTATCCACAAATTTTATAAACGGTATAAAATCCTTATCAATATTGTTAAAGTTAAAATATACCCCGGAGTCTTTAACTATAATAAATGTATAATAATGGCTCATTCGGTAAAAGGATAACACAATATAGTTTTGGGAACTATGTATGTCTTTAATCAAATAATCAATATTTTCAGATTTTATCAGGCCCTCAATAAATGAGAGTTGTGATTTTGTATCATAGGATTTAGGAAAAGAACGGGATCGTAATTCGGGACTTAATCCTCCTATCTCTATCTTATACTGTTCTTGTATCTCGTTGTCACTATAGGAATACACAAGGTTCGACATTTCTGGTAGAAACAGAGAGTCCGAATGAAGATAAGCTAATCTAGGATAGCCTTTTCTCGGAAAATCTTCTATTATTATGGAATTTGTATTTTTCTCATATATTTTCAATCTGTTTTTTTCGTCGGATGTCCAAAACATTATATGGTTATCATTTATAAATTGAAAAATATTGTAGGCACTTTCTTTAAGTTTTGGTAAACTTTCAGTGTACTGAAAATCTCCTTGAAGGTTGTAATATAATAGATTGCTTTTTATTGCATCGAGAATACAAATATGATTTGTGTACTTATTTATTTGAAAATCTGATATATTTAAATATTCATCAGGTCCCTGCCCTTTGTTATCAATCCTATTGAGATAGTCACCTCTATTGTTGAAGATGAAGATATTATTTTGAGATAAATCAAATATATATAGCAAACCTCGATAAAACTCTATTTTAGTGATATCTCTAATAATGGATAAATCTGTTGTTTCGAGAGGAATTGGTTCTATTGCATTTATGATGTCGCTCATAAATGCAGAATTATTATTCTGTATTTCTATTTCATAAGTTTTGAGTAGATGATTGTTTTTCTTATTGCAAGAAACAAATAAAAAAAACATTATTGATAGAAAAAGAGTAATTGTTTTATATTTCATCAGATTAAATATTTTTTAAATAGTAGGTTTCTGAAACAGATAAAAAAGAAGGAGATAAAATGTATTGTGATTTAAACAATATCTCCTCCTTAATAATCAATTATATGGGATATGTTCCCGGCATACAGTTATCTTGCATCCGTCCAGAAAAATACGGACAAGTTACCCTGTACCTATTAAAAGGCAAGGGTTCAAAGTCTGGAACCCAGCAAGGACCTTGACCACTCCCGCTACATGTTATGACAACCGGGGGCAGCACTCCACCATCATGTTCTCCTTCTTCTTGAGCCAAAGCTTCAATGTTGCCCAGAGCCAAATTGCTCAAACGTATATCATTACTCAAACTCCTGTTAATTCCAAATCCAGCAACTGCGACCAATACAATCGCAAAAATACCGCTTAAAATTGTTTTGAATGTTTTAAAAAAAAGATGAAATATCCATATATATCCTTTCAATAGCAAACCTCGAAGGTTTAAATGTAATTATTTTTAAACTTTTTCACAACACACCTCCTTTCTGTTTTTTTTGAGTTCTGTTCAGTATTCAATTGTCTTTAACACCGTTACCGGCGATTCGTGTGCCAGGTTGATGTTGCCGTTGGTGATGATCCTGTCTCCCTCCTTCAGCGTTTCGCTCGTGATGGTGTATTCCGTGGCGTTCTCCAAGCCGGTTTGCACGTAGTTCCAAATGGCTTTGCCGTCAACCAGGGTGAAAACCACCTGTTTTCCGGTTCGAAGCACCACGGCGGTTTTGGGAACGACCCACTGCTTACCCAGTGAGCGGAAGATGCTGACCCGTACGTTCATTCCTTCCACCATCCGCTCATGGTGCCCCACCGATGCTTTCACCTGTACCATTCCGTTCTTGTCTACCCAGGGGTTGATTTCCGACACCCGTCCATCCACCGTCACCCCGGGCATGGAAAATGGTGTCACCCTCACCTTATCGCCTTTTCGTATCATTGCCAGTTCGTTTTCCAGCACCGGGAAAGATACTTCCAGGCTGCGCGTGTCGATGATGTGGCAGAAAATCTCGGAAGGGGAGGAGAGTGTATTGGGTTTGGCAAACAGATTGGCAACCACTCCGCCGATGGGGGCGGTGAGGGTTGCTTTTTCCAGGTTGTAGCGTGCCATGTCGTATTGTGTTTGTGCCGTGTTGGCTCCACTTTTCACTTTTGCCAGTTCAACCACCTCATCCGGTATGGCCTCTTGGTTATCGAGGCGGTATCCCTGGCCGATCAGCACGTCCTGGTATTCCAGTTTGCTTCTTTCGAGGGCATCTTTCGCCTGGTTCAGGGCATTGTTGAGCGAATAGGTGTTGAGCGTGGCAATGCGCTGCCCCTTGTTCACCCTTGAACCATTCCTGACAAAGATTTCGGAGATCACTTCCGATGTCAAAAATTTGAGTTCCGCCACATTTCCGGCCGATACTCTGCCGTTGCTCACCAGTTCGTGGTCAAAATCTCTGGCCGTAAGTTTCATGGTTGTCACTTCGGCCGGCCTGTCGGGAGGAAGTTGCTGGAGGCGTTCTTCCTTCGTCACCTTATTGCTTTCCGTACAGGCGCAAAAGATGGCAAGTACGAGTGTGAGAACAAAAGTGTAGTTGTGTTTCATTGATTCAGAATAAATATCTACGAATGTCTGACAAAATAATAATTTTCGATCTATTTTTTCTTGTTCAGCGGTCGTTTCTGCAAATGAAGCAAAAAAGAATTGAATTATGAATTTCCTATTAAGATTTTACCTGAATTCAAAGAGTAAATACCACAATTCCTGTGCCATCTCGGAAATATTCTTGCAATCTACACTGATTTTGACCGCATTCACTTTGAACATCTTTTCAAAATGTGTTTTTTGTTTCTTCATATTAAACAATAATAAGCATTTATTCTTGTCTCTGTTTACTGACCAAGTTAGTAATTCCAATTTAATAATTTATGTACTTCTGAAAAATAGGATTGTGTTAAAACAGTCCGACCTCTTATAGGAAAAAATACCATACTTATTTTTCCACTATCATCAACAAACGCAAAATATCTTCTCTGTGTTCCTTCTTGGTCGATTGGTATAGTTAGTGAGTCTTTAGAAATATTCCTAAAATTGAATTCTATGAGATCATTTTTAACACTAATGATCTCTTCTCTGGTATCTTCATAAGCAGGGAAAATTAGAATTTTATCATTACCTATTTTTTCCTGATATTTAGACAACTCATTTAAATCTTCGAGAATACAACTTCTACACATATGAGAAGAATATCTGTAAAATAAAAATGAAGTCTTACTATCAAAGTTTAAATCGTCATTAATCTGTGATGATAATCTCATGTTTTCAAACCACGCTTTTATAATAGTATCTTGTTTTTCTGATTGATCTGTGATTTCTATTGATTGCCTTTGCTTTAGCACAATTATAATTACAATATTAAATGAAATCAGCAGAATAGAAATTCCCCAAAAAAGAAAAAGAACATTATTTTTTAATTTCATAATAAAATATTATCGGATTGGAGTCTGCCGTTAATTGCATTAATTCTTCTCTCTTCGTTAAACTTTGTACTAAACCACTATTCTTTATATTTTCAAGCAGCAACTCATCTACGTTAATAGAACTATATATCCCTCTTTTATCATATCCTACGAAATTAGGTAATGGAGGATTCTCCAGTGAATACAATAAATCATCTTTCATCGTTTTAATATCTGATAATGATTTTTTTTCTTATTAAATATGACAAAGGACATAAAATTTCTCTGTTGATATTTAAAAAATATCATATCCTCAATGTCAATAAAATCTCGAATACTATGTTTCACATTCTTTGTCATCAGAGATGACATTTTTTCTGTAAAATTATCTCCTTTAGCGTCCGAATAGTCTTTAGCAGTGAGTAATGTTTTACTTTTGATGGCTAAATATGGTTTAATACCTTCCATATTTATAGACATTATGGTGTCCATTAAAACCTGTGAAAATAATGGTTTGTCAGTTCTTGACAAAAACAAATCTTTTCCAGTGAAGTATAATCCAGAGAACCCCTTATTGTATTGACTTGCACTTAGCCAACATCGTTTTTGTTGACCTGTTGATATATCAAGCTCACGCAGTAGAAAATTATTTTCATTATCCTTTGGAAAGAAAGCATCAGTATATAATGACCCGTTATAGTACTGTATATTGTAACTTCTAACCTTATTATTATCTAATTTTATATTATTTATATATTTACCGGTGTTTATATCATATACATTAATCTTTTGTAGATCATAATCAAGGACATAAATTTTTTTGTTTACTGTATCTAATGTAAAATCTGATGGATTAATATATTCTTCCGGAGCTTGTCCTATCTTGCCAATTCTATTGAGAAACTCACCATCTTTATTAAATGAGAAAATTCCATTTGACAGTTTATCCATAATAAACATCTTATCTTCATAAACCTGAATGGAATTTATCCTGCCGATGAGTACATCATCTGGTGACTTCAAAATTATAGGTCGAACTGTCTTGAAAATTGAAGAGGTTTTTAATGCATCATCTTGCACGCTCACATCTAAATCTATAATATAACAATCAGAATTTGACAAAACAGACTCCGTTAGTAAAATATGGTTGTCAGGTTTATTTGTTGCTTGTCTATGACACGAAACTAATATTAAGAATATAAGAAAATACAGAACGATTTTTTTCATGTTTTAAATATTTGTAGGTTAGGTGATTCCACCTAACCTTTTAATGAAAATTAAAGTTGTTTATATTGCCTCCTTTCCGGAGGTGTTTTGTGTGATTATTGGCTGAAATTGAATTTATCCCACCGGATTGTTTTTTTGTACACATGCAAATGAAAAGCATAAAATCGGATTGGCCAAAAAAACACCCGTCTCAATTCTGTCTCAATTCTGTTTGCGCTGTCATTCTAATTTCATCAGTATTCGGTTCCACCGGATTTTTTCAGAAATAGGATCTTTTGATTTCCACACACGGGAAGCCTTCCCCACAATCAGATCGTCGGGAAGCAGTCCCCAGTAACGGGAGTCCTGAGAGTTTTCGACCTTGTCGCCCCCCATGAAACAGTAGTTATGAGAAAAGGTGTATTCGTGCAAAGGAGATCCGTAATCAAGCAGCGTGTCATTTTGAATTGTCAGGGAATTGCTTACGGTGAGAGTTCCGGCCAGGTAGGTAATTTTAATAAAAAAATTTTATTTGTTGCCGTCACTGTAAACAGCAATTAAGTTATTCTTTTAATATGTAGATAATGATTATCGGATTGTCGTCTTCTTTCGTAATCCTTATTAGATGTTCTAACTCGAGTGATTGAGAAAATTCGTTTATCAAAATATCAGCCGGAAGCTCCTCAATCAGGTAATTGTCATTTCCCCATCTGGGAAAAAAAACGGAAGTTACTTATCAGATCATTGGCTACTACACCTGAAATATTCGTTTTATTTTTCCGGTCATAAATGCAATAGTGTCGTTGCATATTTTTGAAGTAATCGAAGATCAGGTATTTGTTGGAGACATAGAAATTGCGCTTGATAAGGTAAAAGAAATCGGGATCAGAGATGTCATGATTATTGACGTGATCCTTATCGGGAAATTTACGCTTCTTAAAATCGATATAATACTCCGGTAGCAGATTGTTGTCTATTATACGGTATATTGTGTCGTTGTATCTGGGAGACAAATATTTGTCTTTACCATTCATACAGAATACATTTACTCCACTCCAGTTAAAAGGATGACTTGTTGAATTTCTGGGCAACAGCCCGGATGTTTTTTTTTCTCCTCTTCCTGATACTGTGAATTGATAATCTGGGATTTTTCCGGATGGTTCATTATAAATCCAGAAATAATCTTGTTGAAGCATGAAACTACTCCCGAAAGTCTGAAATTTGGTCTTCGCTGTAAAGTTGAAAGTGTGATCATACTCTAAGATAGCTTGTCCGGTAAAATCCAGCACAAACAGCTTACCCTTCTCAACATAAAAGTCGGTGAGCTGTATATACTCTCCCGGACCTGCTCCCTGTTTGAAGAACGTATGTTCCAGCTCCCCGGAGTTGTTGAAAATATATATGCAATTCGCAGGCATATCCAGGATGAATAACCGTTCATTGTCATAAATGATTTTTTTAAACTCTAACACGTACCTTGAAAAAATGGCAAAAAGAAGTCCCTTGAGGAACTTCATCACATTTTTTGTGAAGAAACATGTTGCCGTCCACGCGTCTGCTGTATCAGGGAGCTTGGAGAGCGCACACTATTTACCCTATAAACTCTCTTATCTGTACCGAATGTGGATTCAACAAACTGAACAATATAGGGTTTCTCCCCTTGCAAGAGCTTCTATTCTTGCCAAAGAAAATAAATATCATAGTTGCTATTGAATGCGAGATTCACATTTACAGCAGCATACATCCCCATTTTCCGGTACAAGCGACGGACACGCTTGTGATTGACCTCGAACCCTTCGCGCTCGACCAGGATGTGCAATCGCCGGTAGCCGAAGCGCCGGCGCTCGCCGGCGAGCTCGATCAGGCGCTTCTGAAGCCCATCCTCCTTCCGCTGTGAGGCGTAGTGCAGCACGCTGCGCGACAAGCCCAGCACGCGACAGGCACGCCGTTCGGACACGTTATTCGTAGCCCGCACGGCAGCGACGGCTTCGCGTCGCGCCTGCGGGCTCAGAATTTTCCCCGCGCGACGACCCGCAACGCGTCTGCATCCAGCATCGCCTCGGCCAGCAGCTTCTTGAGCCGGCTGTTCTCCAGCTCCAGTGCCTTCAGCTGCTCCCCGTGCTGGGGGTGGGTCTCCCACACGCCGCTTGCCGTCAGATGTTCGCCGGGAGCCACACAGGGGATGCAGCCCACCACCGTGTGCAGCTCCCCCTCCTCCGTCACCAGCCGCAGGACGGTATTATAATCATCAATCATCATTCCAGATCAACTCCTCGTCGTAAGCCGGCTTTTTCACAGGTTCGCCGGACACAATATAGTGGACTAATTCCCCGATATTGGCGGCCCGGTCAGCTACCCGCCCCAGATAGCGGATCGCCACATGATAATCCATAATGACCTCCTGCCCCCAGGGATGGATGGATCCCACGCATAACATATCCCGGAACAGTTCCCGGTTCTTTTTATCCACCAGGCCATCGGCGTCGATCATTTGTTTGGCCAGGTCAATGTCCAGCTTTTCATAACATTCCAGGGCAACCAACAGCATTTTCATAGTCTGGTCCTTCATTTTGGCCGCAGGGAGGTTCAGTGAGGACAGGATCTGGACGTCTTGGCAGGAAAATTTTTTCTGGACCAGTTTGGCGATCTGGTTGGCATAGTCGCAGATCCGCTCCAGTTCCATGGCGATTTTCAGGCTATTGACGATAAAATTTATTTCAGTCCGGGCAAACTGCCCGCCAGACATAGTTTCCAGGCATTGCTCATTGATCCCGTAGTACATGGAATCCACTAATTTCTCCGTCTGCCGGACCTGGGAAGCGAGGGCGGTATCATTGGCAGTCATGGCTTGTATGGACTGGTCGACTGCTAATGTGGTTTTATTTCCCATCATCAAAATGCGATTTTTTAACTGAGAAAAGTCTTGAAGCATAAGAAACCTCCTATTTTCGCTGTATTAAGATTGCGTCAGACGCCGCGACGGAATCACCGATCTAAAACAATACTTAAATACAGTAATACATTCTACATTGAAGTGAAATATTCTTTTTCTGCGTGAAATTTTTTAGAATAATTTATTCTGCCGGAAGGCTTGCAACTCAGGGGTTCCGGGATTTATGGATTTTTTTCCCAACCTCGATAGATAGATTTTTAGCGAAACCCAGCAGGATTGTCGGACTGTGGCAGGGAATTATCCTTAGGTCATAAAGCACGAAGAAATAAGGATGACATGATGCTGCAAAGGGTTATATAATGAAACGTTTGCGTGAAATCAAATGCTTTCTTTTAGATATGGATGGGACCTTTTATCTGGGAGATGATATCCTGCCGGGGGCGCTGGATTTTATGCGGTATATTCGGTTGTCGGGACGGGATTTTTTGTTTCTCACCAATAACTCTTCCCGGGCCGCCGATTATTACGCCGACAAGCTGAGCCGCATGGGCTGGCAGGCTGTGCCCGGCGATATTCTTACCTCCGGTGAGGCGACTGCGCTGTATCTGAAAGAGGAAAAGCCCGGCGCCCGCATCTATTTGCTGGGAACGCCGGCTTTGGAGGCGGAGTTTCAGGCCCATGACTTTACTTTGTCAGACCGGAACCCTGACTATGTGGTGCTGGGGTTTGACAAAACCC
>ENA-UOOK01002267-UOOK01002267.1-fermentation-metagenome-genome-assembly--contig:-NODE-2267-length-23988-cov-13.392011_pt1 | contig 23988 bp, 22 predicted proteins | sample MGYA00245777_ERZ724023 | MGnify/ENA primary metagenome ERZ724023 (study PRJEB28704, sample SAMN03018312) | fermentation metagenome | biome: anthropogenic terrestrial biome; feature: soil...
ACGAAATCAAAGAAATCTACACCATGCAAAACTTCACTTAAAACAGACACCCTGTATAATAATATTGTTAGAGAAAAGATAAGAAGACACAATCTAAGATATGCCCTCATGTGTGGTGTGTGCTTAGAAATTATCAAATTTCAAATAATCCAGAAAGCGTGTCAAATGTGGAACTGGTAATACTAAAAATATAGGTGTTAATGATGCTTAATAAACTAAAAAATTCATGGGAACTAATGACTGTCGCAATTGTAGGTTTCTTCACAATACTATTTTTCATCTTCCTAGTAATGTTCCCAGAATTCACTTATCTGGCTCCAATCTTCTTATTATCTGGTTCAATAATCACCGCTTCTCTGAATATCTACATGAACAAAAAACATGAAGCAGAAAAAGAATCCAGGGCCATGAAACGGGTTATGGTTAATGTGAGGAATACTATACTCCAGAACAGAAAAATAGCTGCAAATTACTCTGAAAAAGCCCTATCTCCCACATTAAAGTTCAACCAGTTAAATTCTGGTTTTTGGGATATAATCAGTGCCAATGCAACCATCTTAGAAGTTGATGGTGACAAATTAGGTCAGATAATGGATATTAAAATGGTCACAGATGAAATCAACGGCCTGATCTTAAGTCGAAATGACATAATCAATCCAATAAGCGAAAATGTGACCAGTGCTTTTTCCCTCAGCAGAACATCCACACCCTTAAGTACTGTAGCCTACACTTTAAGGAAAAAATTGGACCTACTCATCCAGAAATCAGATAACTACCTATCTCAAGATACATAGAAAACCAACAGAAAAAATTTTTTTGAATTTTTCAGTGAAAATAACACATATCATATTAAATGACATCAGTCCATTTTCTATTTATAATCCAGATAAAAACGATATAAAAAAATATGGGATTAAATAATCCCTTACTCTAATTTAACCTCATAAGTTTGTCTTTTATCCAATTTAGGCATGGTCACGGTTAAAACACCATTATCGAACTTGGCTGTGACTTCATCGATCTTCACCTTGGAAGGTAGCACCACCACCCTGGAGGAAGTTCCATGATGTCTTTCCCTACGGTGGTAGGTCACACCCATTTTTTCGAAATCTTCTTCAGTTTCCTTCCCGAAAGTAGCCTGGACTTCCAAGCTTTCCTCACTAAGGTCAATCCGGATGTCATCCCGATCTACACCGGGAAGGTCAGTTTTCACCACGATCTTATCATTATCCTCAGACACATCCATGGCTGGTTTAACATGTCCTCCAGTGTACTCGGCAATGGCTTGGTCTAAATCAAGCTGTTTTTCTTTAATAGTCTCAAGCATTTCGTTAAAAATTTTCTCGGCTCGGCTTTTTCTTTCATCCATGAAAATCTCCCCATATTATTTCGTGATGGAACATAAAATCCATATATTAATTATAGTCTCTTATTGTTTTTATTCTTTTTCTGGACACTTTTTCGGGATAAATTTAAAACTTAGAGCATAATAGGCCCTAAATGGTTATAAACGCTTTATCATTATAATTTTCCCATAACCATGGAACTTTACAGTAGTCTCTGAAATGGCATCCTATCTTTTCCCATTATCATGTTCTAAATATTATAATGGTCATAAGAAGTAGAATTTACAGATATTTCTCAAGACAAGGTTGGACTTTTGACTTATTTAAATATCTTCATTTACCAATCAAAAAGAGTACAGTTTCATACCTCAAGTTCAGGATTGGGGTTTTATCATAATATGGGCCAGTTAAAGGTTTTATGGGGGTGTTAATCACATTTGTAAAGTCCTTTAGCATTTTTCAGGTCCAAACGGTTGTATACATTGTCTTTATTGTTGTCCCATATCTCCCGCATGGTGGTCTCAGTTTCGCTTAAATAATCCCTAATTAACTGGTCGATTCCATCCCTTATCTCAGGAGGGGTTTCTGGAGTGTTTGCTATGAATAGATATAGAACCAGCAAATCAAATCCAGTTTTGATAAAATCTAACCTTTCCAATCTCTCATCAAATTCAGTTAACGCCATTGTCTCCCCACCAAATCATAGCATATCCCGGCCAAATTATGATACTTCCAATAGTAACCCATCCTTTTGGCTTGTGAACTAAAAATCTATTCAATACTCATCAATTCTATAGTTTCATTGTATACTTGCTTTATATAAATAGTGTTACCCTTCTTTTGATCAGGAAAAAAAGTAGACAGTTCACCATTTAAATATTAGCACTTCCCCCAGTTACATTACTTAAAACCATTAGTAAAAAACCCAGTTACAGTACTTAAAACCATTAGTAAAAATTTATTCACATTTTTTTTTAGACACGACCATTAGAATCATTAAAAAGATTTTTTTCTAGTAATTATATCACCAGATTCCCGGTAATATTTTGTATTTAACTTCCCGTGCATATTCAGTGTATCCATCTAATTCTTTCTTGAGGGTGTCATCTTCCAGGTTAGTTCGGATTAAAAGGAGGATAAATGGAATTATCACTAATATTAATCCCCAAAAAGAGCCTAACACTAATGGGGTTACTGATAAGTAAATTAAACTACCTAAGTATCCAGGATGTCTGATGTATCTGTATGGGCCTTCTTTACAAACTGTTTGCCCTCTGTCTTTTTGGATGCGGACCACAGCTGAAAAAAATTTGTTAACATTTTTTGCCCATAAAAAGATGGCCTGCCCAATAATGTAGAAAAAAATTCCAACAATTGTAATATAGGAGGGAATCTGAGGATGCCAATGGAAACGTCCCCCATCCAGGATTGATATTATCAGAATAACCAGGAATACTGGTATGGAAACCTTCTGGAGTAATCTATCCCATTTTTCCACACCCTTTTCCGGTTCCAACCTTTCCTGGATAAGATCAGAAGATAGTGTGAGGTAGGCTAAAAGGAGGAAAACAATGTTCAACCCAACATATGCCCATCCCTGCCAGTAGTCAAAACGACCTGCAGAAATAAAGATCACAGCCAGTAATAAGGCCATGAAAAAAAGAGACTTAAACATTAATTTTCCACTAATCTTTCCAACAACACTTCCCTTATCAGTCATAAATATTCTCCTTTAAGATTATTCAAACATCAACTCTTAGATTAGTCAGTATCTATTCTTAGTTTGGTCTATATGCTTACTCTTAATATTAGCATCTATTCTTAGTTTGGTCCCACCTATTCATCTTACGTTCTAATCATAATTATATTGTAAGAAACATTATATGTTGTAAAGTGGAATAATAAATACTTATAATATAATTTACAATAAATAATGTATGATGCAATATAAATTAGGTGTATTGTAGTAGACAATACAATTTAGATCTGGTGATGGGAATGGAAGAGATTGCTTGGGGTACTGATGCCGAATTAACCGATGCACAGTTTTATAATAGGGAACAAGAAATTTTTGTACTGGAAAGCTTGATAGAGTCATCATCTAAAGGTTCTCCCCCTACTATCATGGTTTCGGGTATTAGGGGTATTGGAAAGACTGTCTTGCTTAAAAAAATTAAAAAAGATTTGGATGCAGATTATTTCACTTGTTATATTGATCTATCCTACTCTTCCAGTTATCAAATGGGTGAATTAACCGAAATTGGAATTATCCAACATTTTTATGATTCTTTCATGGAAGAATACAAAGTAAAGAAATTTTCTTCCACCTTCAAAAGGTTGGATAAATATTTCAAGACTAAAGATTTCAGTATCAGTGATGTACTAGATGCAGGAGGTATTCCTTTACCAATACCTAAAACTGTAGACAATTACCAGAAACTTTCCAGTTTTGTGCTTGATTTACCTCAAGTAATTTATGAAGAACACCAGGAAGAGATTAAAGGTACAGTTATTTTTATTGACGAATTTCAAGTACTCAAAGATCTGGGGATGAGATTGGATGCCTTTTTATGGTACCTGCGTGGTGTGATCCAAAAACAGAAAAACGTGATATATGTTTTTTCTGGCTCACTTACTTCATCTGATTCGATTATCAGCCAAATTGCAAGTTCAAAGGGTGCATTCGGGGGTCGGATGTTAAACGTTGAGGTGCATCCTTTCACCCAGGAGATAGTGCGCCAGTATCTTAATAAGATGGCCCCCAATCTACTCTTTGATGGTAAGGGGTTTGAAAGGTTTTATACGTGTACCAAGGGTGTTCCTTTTTATGTGAACACCTTTGCCAAGCTACTACAGAGGGATGTTCTTTTAGATGAACAAAAAGTTAAAGAAGAATTTCAAAGAACCCTACCCTATCTGGCAATTTGTCTGATAAATCAGTGGAGCAGGCTAACATTACAGGAACAAAAAATAATCACAATTTTAATTAACGGCCCCAAAAGGAGAAAAGACATATCCGATAAATTAGGAGTGACCAGTGGCTCATTATCCAATCCCCTCAATAAACTACAGGACGCAGAACTTATAAAATCAGAAAAAAACCATTATCATATATCAGAACCCATCCTAGGGGCCTGGCTCAAAAAAGAATATAAAGAAAAGAAAGTCTACCCTTATAGAAGTATTTAGATGTAAAAAAAAGGGTGGGTGAAATAATCCATCATAACCCTTATTTATCTATAAGTAAGGATTCAGTCAAATTATCGAGTAGAACTACTTACAAAAATGATCTTTATAAAGCGGGTGGCTACTACATCCCACTGTATAAGTTAAAAATTGTAATAATTAATAATACCATCCCCACTCCACCAATTAAACCTGTAAAGAATCTTAACAGGTTATTACTTTTTCTTAAACCAATTGATTGCGTGTAACCGTCAATCAAAGTAGGGATCATTATTAAAACTGAAAAACAGAATAAATTGGCTGAATATTGGATATCGTAAAATAGGAAAAAAACAGCCGATAAAGAACCTAATGTTAGACCAGTGCATCGGGCACAAACTGGAAATTGCTTACTTTTAAAATAGAAAGATCTTTCAGGTATTTGATGGCAGAGTTTCAACCTTCGAATTATATCAAACATAAACCATTACCCGATGATAACATTTTTATTGCCCATAACTTTTTTTGATGATGGAAAAATATATAATTATTGAACAGGAATATTATAATAATACCTCATATTTATAGGATGTGTTTTAATGCATGATGAAAATCCAATGTCAAACCCCTGTATGATGATTATTGTTATTGCATGTGGAATTGTTCTTGGCGTTCTTATTTTAGCTTATTGTGGTTAAATTCATTAGTTTATCCGTTTGATAGGTCCAATAAGATACGATGTTAACAATTTTCTCTTTAATATAATATTTAATGTGTTAAATGTATAATTTACTGAAAAAATCTGAGAGATTTGAAAATTCTTTGATTTTCATTACTGCAGTTTTTCTACATTTGTTGAATCGGTTCTTTCTACTTAATATCGATAATTATTGCTTGCACTACTTTTTTTCCTGTTATTTTGATGATTTATTAGCCCCACTTCTACTTTTTTCTTATATTAACTTGCTCCTTTCAATTTATAACAAGAAAATATACTCTCTTAAATATTTGATTGTATTTATTTTGCTCGTTTCCATTGTATGGGAGTATTTAATAGTTTTTGCCAAACCTACAAGTGTTTCCGACCCAATTGATGTATTATTTTATGTTTTGGGCACTGTAATTTATTGGATGATCCACAAAATGTGGGGAAAAACTGCACGAAATTAATCAGGTAATGGGGAAAAAGAGAATTGTCCGTGGCAAAGAGCAGTGTCTTGTCAGTGAAAATATTTAAAATCATCGGTTCTTGAAAATCAAGAACATTTATTGCTTCTCAAGGTGTTAAAAATACCAATATGATGATTTGCATGTGCGTGAAGGGGTACCTAAATCAGAGTTTAATGGAGTATAATCCTTATGATGGGGCATGAACTGGATATCTCTAACTTCAGGCGGAGCTAAGAAATTAAAACTTCTCGGGGTTTGTCATCTCCTTATTTATAATCCTGATGGTGTGTGAAGGTGCAGTTGCCACGAACATTATATTTCACAAAGATGATAACAACCAATTTGGATTGTCAAATTGAAGAACTTTGAGAAAAGTAAAGAATCAATATCTTCTTAATAAAGATGTTTTAAGACCTAAAGCCTGAGAATAGTCTGGAGTTTAGATTATAAGGGATTTTAAAAAGTATGAAACGATTTTAAATTATTTTTCCAGGGTGATCTCTTTCTTTTTACTGTGATTCAGCGATAAGTAATCCATTTTAATTCATAATGATTGAGCCATATTGGATATGAATATTGGGTTTAATAAACAATATATAAGTGTAGTCTCATATTCATACCTAATATTTAGCATACTAAAAACATATCAAAATATAATAAAATTGATGAAAATGGAGAAAAAATCTATCCATCCATTGGTTGATGCTGTAATCATCGTTTTAATTGTTGTAGATACTTTTATGCTTTTATTAATCACTTTTTACAATATTAATCCAGAAATTGTTCTTTATATTATTTATTTTGATTTACTAGTATGTGGTGTTCTTTTTGTGGAATTTTTATTCAGACTTCGTGGAAAGACTGATAAAAAACGTTATATTATTCGTCATTGGTATGATATCGTTGCCATGATTCCACTTGATTTTGTTGCTTATAATTTCTTTTTCTTGAGGGCATTTAGATTTGTTAGGTTTTTCCGTTACTTAAGATTACTGAGAACAATTGCATTAGCAAGGAAGAGTTTAAAACATTTCGGTGAATTTATTAAAGATACTAATCTTCATTTAAGTCTAGGTATTCTAATTTTCACAATTTTTGCAGGTACCATAATTTTTTTCTTACTTGAAGGAGATTCAAATAGCAGTGTTCAAACATTATGGGATGCTTTTTGGTATGTGATGCCAACAGTAGCCACACTGGGTTCAGAGGATATTGTACCCCAAACTGCTGCTGGGAGATTAGTGAGCATGTTCATGATGCTAATTGGACTAATTTTCTTTGGTATGCTCACTGCTTCAATTGCTTACTATTATGTTGAAGGGATGGAAAGAGAGATCCAAAAAGAGAGCGAAACTGAAATTGAAAAGTTAAGATGTCTTATTACTAATTTACAATCGGAAATTGAAGAATTAAAGGAAATTATGAAAGAAAAGAAAGAATAAAGTTCTTAAACTATTGGTTTTATGGGGATTTGTAGAAAAATAATGAATCATCTTAATTAACACTTACAAGTAAATTATTTAACTTGTTAGAAATGTTTTTATTTGATTTAAAACAAATTAATTAATAACACGAACAGGAAGGTATTAAAATGGAAAACAAATTCAAAGATTTCTATGATGTATTATCAGATAACTTAGAATCATATCAGGGAGAATATGCATCATTTATTGATCATGGTCCCCTTCTTTTTAAATTACTTACTGATGTCTTAGATAGTGAAAATATCAACGCGGATTTAAGACTTGAAATTAGTGCAGCTATTGCTTATTATGTTGTACCGATGGATGTAATCCCTGAACAAGTATACGGGCCTTATGGATATATTGATGATATTTTTATCACTGTATACGTGATTAAAAAAATTGCTGATAATTTTGGCTATGAATTTTTAGAAAAACAATGGAACGGAGAAGGAAATTTAGAACACGTTGTAAATGAATGTTACGAAAGATCAATGGAAGTTCTCGAAGACAAAACAGAACAAATATTAAGTTATGTTGGTCTGATATAACCTAATTTATTTATTTTTTTCCCATTTCGCATCTTTTAGTAGTAATAGAGTATCTTCAACAGATTCTTTTTTGATTTCCAAATCTATCATTACTTCAGAATAGTATTCTAAATGGCGATGCACTAATATTTTATTGATATTTGATTTTATTAAACTTTCTAAAGAAGTAAAAGTTTTGATTAACTGATCATTTTTTATTATCCCTTTTAAAATGATGGTTGAATATGTTGAGCCATTATTATCTGAAATGTAAATTATCTCTTTTTTACTAAAAGAATCAACATCACCTACATGAGAAGTTTTGGTTGTTTTCACGTGTTTAGGAAACTTTTTAATTGTTTCTTTATTTAACTCAGTTGGTGTATCTTTAAATTCGTCTTTAGTTGAATTATCTTCTACTTTATTTAGTTCAAATTTTTTGTTTTCTTCTAGAAGATATGTATCTGTTTTTTCATTATATTTCAATAAATCTTGCTCTTGAAGTGTCCAAATATAATAATTGGCCTTTGTTTCATTATTAATTTTATTTGAAAGCTCAGTTTGGGTAAATGGTTTCCCAAATTCAACATATTCTTGAATTTCCACCAAAATTTTAGAGGCATTTGTTTTTTCAGAACAGGATTTACAATTATTCAGCAAGCCATCTTCATTGATGGATGATTTATAAAAATCAGATACTGGTAATGCTTCACCACAAGTTGTGCATGTTTTTATTGTTTTTTTAGCAGTTTCAATTTCAACAGGGATTTGTTCGGGGTTTCTTTTCTTTTCTTGTAGTTTTTTATCTTTAATTGATTTTGCACCGTATTTATTGATAAATTGATCAATGACATTTTCAGGTTTCAAAATGTATGAATCATTTTTTTCATCATGATCTAACAGATCAAATTCTTGTAAAGTCCAACAATAATCCTTGAATTGGATTTGATTTTCGCATTGATCTAGTAAATCTTTTCGATAAAATAAAATACCGGGTTCAACACAGTTTAACAAAGCTTTCAATGCTTTAGCAGCATATGATTTTCTGGAGCAATCTTTGCATTTTACAGAGTATCCATCTTCACTATCCATTGTTTTATAAAAATCAGATATTGGTAGTTTTTCATTGCAAATTTCACACATCTTAACTAATTTAGTTGTTTTCTTTTTATTGGGGATTTTTTCAGGAGTAGGTTCAGGTTTTCCTGGACTTTTGTCACCATATTTCTCAACAAATTCGTCAAGTATTTTTTCACTCTTTAAAATGTAATAATCTGGTTTTTTATCTTCGTCTAATAAATTGAATTCTTGAAGTGTCCAGAAATAGTCTAAAAATACCATTCTATTATTTGATTGATTCAGTAGGTCTTCTTTGCTAAAAGGAGTAGCCGGATCAACAAAAGTTCTTATATTGTTGATGGCTTTAGCAGCGTGAAATTTTCTGGAACAAACTTTACATATTGTACCTAATCCATCAGGAAAATCATCAGATTTGTAAAAACGGTCCAGATCTAATTTTTCGCCGCATACTTCACAATGTTTGGTTTCGGTCTTTTCACTTTCTTCTGGTTTTTTGGTAGTAATTTTGTTTTTGGTTTCAACCTCAAAATAATTACCATATTTTTCAATAAATTTGTCAATATCTTTGGCTTGATTGAATAAATAGACATCTTTAGTGAAATCTTTGATAAGGTTCAGTTTTTTTAGGATTTTAAAGTATGATTTGAAAGTTTCTGGTTCTTTAACTTTACTTGATATAGTTTTTTCGTTAAATAATTTAATAGAAACAAGTTTTTTTAGTTCAGACAAGCCATGGGCTGCATGTATTTTTTCTAAACAATCATTACATTTATCAGGATTCGTTTTTTTCAAGATTTCAATTTTGGAATCTAATTTAACATTGGATATGGATTTTCCGCACAATACGCAGAAATCATTTTTGTCTTGAGAGTTTGAATTAATTTGTTCAGACTCATTATTTGAATTAAATAATTCTTTTTTGGATTTGTTTCCAGGAAATGATTTTGGTTTTAAACCTAGTTTATCAAAATAAAACGGATGATGTTCCTCTTCAGTTTCTTTGGTATCAAAAATTAATTTGGGATCTTCAAGATTACTGTTTATTTCTAAAACCAGTTTTTTTATATTTTTTATGATTTTAGGAGTGTTTATTAGTCCTAAATTCATATAATATCGTTGATTTCCATTTTCAATTGCTTGAATAGTTTCTAAACTTGTTAATGTGCCTTTGATGGATTTTTTTCGCAGTTTACTATAATCAACTCGTAATAAAACGGAAACAATTCCATTATCATCAGCATATGCACCAAAACAATTACTATCTAAGTCTTCCATTGAAAAGTCAACTACGCATTTTGGTATGTTAGAATCATTTTTGTTGGGATTTCCAATACCAAATGAGTACATAGATCGATTTTTAATTTGGATATGTGAAAACCAGAGATCAGTCTCTTTTAAAGAGTAGACAGTAGTATTTTCATTGAAATTATTAAGAATTTGTCCATTAAATGATTCATAAACTACTTGACATTCTCCAAATTTCTTTGAATTAGTTAAAAGCACTTTAAAAAAGTCATCATCGGCCAGTTTAATTCTGTATCGATTCTGTAAGATTTCTAGTGACATATTATCAATCGTTATTGGCAAGTGCTAACATAATCATCTTATAAATATATTCATGTTTATAGTGAATAATGTTTACTATTATATAGTTGAACTAGTATTATATAATAATACTATTATCCACACAATTGATGGAAAAATTATGATCAATTTTTTTGGAGGGGAAAATATAAAACAAAAAAAGTTGATTAATAAAAAAAATAATTCTAAAGAGTCTAAATTTTGGATTCATAAGTTTGAAAAAGATTTTTTAAAAGAATTAGATAGTGTTAGACTTTTAGCTTCAGAAAAAAAGTTTAGTAGAGCTCTTAAAAATATTCGTCCCAATGATAAAATCATTATATATTCTACTTTAGATATTGAACGACAGAAGAATATATGTTTTATTGCCTACACGATGGTTGAAGATGTCTATCAAGATAAAAAAACGCTTTATGAGTCTTATTCCTCCCCTTCCAAATTGAAATTAAGGGGAATAAAATATTTTACTGTTCCTGTAATAGCTAAAGATATTGCTGATGAATTATATTTCATAAAAGATAAGAAAAAATCTTCTTATTATCTTTCATCAGAATATAAAGAAATAAGTGAACAAGATTTCCGAAAAATCCTGAGAAAAACTAATTTAACTAAAGAGTATCCTGCTTATTTTGAGAGTGTATCATTTTCTCTGGAAGATTTTCTTTTAAACTCAATATATGGATTATACGTAATTATTAAGCGAACTCAAAAAGGGAACCAGTTTGAGATTAAAAAATTCCTACGACTTTTCCGTAAACTCTTGAAAGAGTATGGAGTTATAAAAAGTAACGAAGAAGTGGAGGAGTTTTACGCCAAAAATGTATGGAAATTAGGTTTAAAACATAATCCTTCACGTGATCCTGATAAATTTGTGGTTTTATATAATCGTTTCGGAAAAAAAAGAAATTTTAGTTACATAAGCTTGGAATAGAGGGGTTTTTATGGATTATGAAGACATACTAATGGCTCTAAAAAATGGAAATGTACCAGCAAATGGTGCATCAGAAATAAGTATTGGCAGAGAAAATGAAATTAACGAATTTAAATACCTTCTCAAAAAGATAGATGAAGGAAAAGGAATAACAAAATTCGTAAACGGTGAATTTGGATCCGGCAAATCATTCTTTTTAAAGGTAGTAGAAGAAATGGCATTCGAAGATAACTTTGTTGTTTCAAAAATAACTCTCAGTAGAGATGTACCTTTTAATAAGTTCGAAATAGTTTATAAAAATATTGCCAAATCCTTAAGATGTAAAACTGGCACATCACTGGAACATATTATTGAAAGATGGATAACAAAGCTTAAAATGATGGCTTTTGAGGAATCTTCCGACCCTCAAAAACAGAATTTAATTATAAATGAAAATCTTCACAATGATCTAGATAGAGCACGTAATCATTCCAATCCTTTTGCAGTCGCTATAGAAAATTATCACAGATCAATGAATTCTGGGGATTATGATACTGCTAAATTTGCACAATCATGGCTTAGAGGTGATTCTAACATTCCCTTCACAGAAAAACGAAAGTTTGGCGTAAAAGGGGATATTGACCGAGAAAATGCGTTTAAATTCCTAAAAGCACTGGCAGCTTTTTTAAAAACAATTGGTTACTCCGGATTAGTAATTTTGATAGATGAAGCTGAGTATATAATGCATTTGCATTCCAAGAAGCTTCGTGACACTGCATACAATTATATTCGAGATATATATGATGAATGTAGTTTAGGTAACTTTCAAAACACACTTTTTGTATTTGCCGGCACTCCACAATTTTTCGAAGATCATAAGTTAGGAGTTCCTGCTTATCCTGCCCTTCATGATAGAATTGAAGATGCATTAGACACTTCATTGAAGGATTTAAGAAAACCAGTACTCACCTTGGAAGGATTCACCAAAGAAGAATTAATTGAAATTGCGGGTAAGCTGATGATAATGCATGAAGAAGTTTTCGAATGGAATGGAAGTGATCAAATAACTCCAGTTCTTGAAAGCATTGTAGGCATTCATGAAGAAAATGCAGCACTTACCGGTGGAAAAGTCACACCTCGTATGTTTGTCCGTTCCTTCATCAGTGTATTAGACACAGTACAACAGAATCCTAATGAGTTTGATAGTGATGCAGATATTCTGAAAGTATTCGAAGAAAAAGAAACTGAGTTTGAAGAAGAGTTCGACGATGACTGGTAATAATTCTGCAGCCGAACTATTAGATCCCCGGCTTAAAGGATTTTTAGCACATAATTTACGATGGAAAAGCCTCAACCCTATTCAGGAACAGGCTATTCCTATCATTAAAGAGAAAAACGACACACTAATTATTTCACCAACTGCTTCTGGCAAAACTGAAGCAGTATTAATTCCTATTTTTAATGATATTTTAACCAACCGATTAGAAGCTCTCAGTGTGATCTATGTTTCACCACTAAAGGCTTTGATAAATGACATGAACGATCGAATGAAAAAGTGGTGTGATCATTTTAATCTTGAAGTTACTAAATGGCATGGTGATGTTCCTGCTACCAAGAAAAATAAATTTTTAAAAAATCCAACTGACATTTTGTTAATTACTCCTGAGTCACTTGAAGTTATTTTTATGAATAAAACTTCAAAAGAAAAGGAAAGAGTATTTAAAAACGTTAAATATGTAATTGTTGATGAAATACATTACTTTGTCGAGTCAGATAGAGGAACACAACTCAACTCTCTTTTAAACAGGATTAATAGATATTTGGATCATCCCATCAACAGGGTAGGTTTGTCTGCAACTGTAGGAAATCCTAAAACAGTATCTGAATGGCTTAAACATGATAATCCTGCTAAGATTGTGACAGATCCTTCCAAAAGACCATTTAAATACAAAGTTTTCTGTGGTTCAGAACAGGTTATCTGTGAGGTTTTGAGGAAATTTGTGGGTAGAAAGATATTAATCTTTGTCCACTCCCGTAAAGATGCTGAACGATACTACAACCTCCTGAAAAAAGAGCTTAAATTAAAAAACATTTATGTACATCACTCCTCCATCGATCGGGATAGGCGGGAAGAAAGTGAAGAGAAATTCAAATATCTTAAGGATGGATTTATGATCAGTACCAGCACCCTGGAGTTGGGAATAGATATTGGAAATATAGATATTGTTGTCCAGATCAGACCTCCTCATAATGTTAGTTCCTTTTTGCAGAGGATCGGTCGCAGTGGCCGCAGATCCAAAAATCAACGTTCCATTATTTTCTATAAAACTGATCAACATGTATTCATATCACTGGCTGAGATTAGTTTAATTAATGAAGGTCATATTGAGGATATTAAGATTCCAGAGAAGCCTAAAGATATTTATTTCCATCAGATATTAAGTTCAATCTATGAATATGGTAAGATAAAGAAGGTTAATCTTTTTGACAATTTGAAGGACAGTTATGCCTTCAATAAAATGACCAAAGATGATTTTAAGGCTATAATTGAGAATATGGAAGAATTAGATTTTGTGCATAACTATAATGGTTTTCTTAGTTTAGGTTACACCTTTGAGAAAAAATTTGGGAAACGAAACTTTATGGACTTTTATAGTGTGTTCTGCCCCAACTTCGAATACACTGTAATGGAAGGAGCTAAGAATATAGGTTCTCTTGATTCTTTCTTTGTAATGAGTTTTCTAAAATTAGGTAGTCAATTTATTTTAGGTGGAGCTCCTTGGAAAGTACGTAGTATAGATTATAAACGGTTCAAGGTTAGAGTTGAAAAGGATAAATCCCAAAAAGGAGACGTTCCAGACTGGTCATCAGAAGGTGGAGTGATAGACTCCTTAATGAGTAGGAAAATATACGACATTCTTATTGGAAAATATAACCCTGAATTTTTGAGAACTTTCGACCAATTAGCTCAGGAAACAGTTGATAAATATGTTGATCATGCTCGAGAGATGGGTTTTAAAGAGGGAATTATACCCGTGGAGATTGACCCGAAGGAACACCGAGTTTACATCTATACTTTTGCTGGTATGAGGGCCAATGCTCTTTTGTCTTTGATTTTCAGTCTAGAATATGAAATATATTCAGTGATTGATACAGCTTACTTTTCATCATTTAAATTAAGGGAAGAAATAAATTTTGATAACATTTCCAAGGTGATTTATGATGTTGAAAACATCATTCAAGAACCGGAATTTAACCAATTGATAGATGAAAAGACCAAAAAGTTCGTTAAAAACAAGTTCATCAATTTCTTGCCATATGAAGATAATGTGAAGCTTAAAATGGAACTATTATACAGTCCTGAGGATTTGATTAACGTTATTAAGGATAATTCCATTTTATTAGTTGAAAAAACATTGTTTAGAAAGTGGAGATGATTAAGAGAGTTTTGATATGGGAAAAAATGAACTATTTTAAAATGTTCCCTCTTGTATATTAGATCAAATTCTAGATGAAACCTTCTAGAAACTCATAAAAAAAGAGGGGTTGACCAATTTTTTTGTTGTTATTGATTATTCTGTGGATTTGTCCCATTTTTCTTTTTGTAATGGTAAATACTCTTTTAATCCTTACATTGTTTTAGATATTCTTTTTATTGATTTAGGTAGTGTTGTTCGGAAGTAGTTTTCTATTTTTGTTACTGGTTTTAGTGATATTCTGGTCTTTCAAGTAAAAGTTATGAATCTTTTAAAGTATATTATCATTTTTTTTTTTAAATGTGTGTGCAATATTGTTAATTTCGTGTTAAAATTTTTTAAATAATTGTTTTGCCGTGTTATAGTTTTCTACATCTATTAATTTCGAATATTCTATTTTTATAATAGATTATTTTTTTTAAATCTTCTTTATTGCCTTTTTTTTATCCACGTGTTTATTTCTTTTTTGATGTGAAATATGCATAATTGATGTTTTATATCTAAATGTATCCATTATATATTCTGTAATATGGTTCAAAGTCTGTGGTTATAGCAATTATCGGTATTTTAGCTTTGATTTTTTTTTAAAAACTTGTTTACTGTACGTGGATTTAATTGTTTTACTATTTTTTTCTTGTACTAAAATATTGTTTATCAAGTTGAATAAGGCTAATCTGTACATCCATTTGCCGTAAATTTTTACGTATTGCTTGTTTAGTTGTAGTATCCTCAAAGAAGTGTTTTCATAGGTTTAATTTCTTTATCATGAATTATTTTTTTCATTAAATCCATATTTGAATGCACCAGTTCTTTTTATATTACCAGTTATATTTTCAAAAAAGGGATAAATAAAGACTACCAGGACTAAAATACTCATATTCCCTTTGTATATTTTGAAAACTCGTTTAATATGTCTCAAACTCTCTTTTGTGTATCGATCTTCTAGTGCGACACTTGCCAAGATAAATGTGTATATAAAAAAGGGTTGCTTTAACTTGCACGGAAACTTCCATAATTCTATTTTTATATGTCCTGTGCAGATGAAGCCGATGCAATATTGAGAATATTGAAAAATAAGACTATTGTGTATGAACCTCAAAAAGAACATTTAAAATTAGGTTAACCCTTATTAAGGATGAATAATCTATAGATTATCAAATAGTAGCTAGATTATGTACCTGAAGAAAAAAATAAAAAAATTTAACTCTTGATGTTTTTAGTAATGGTAAATGAAAATAAAAGGTATTAAAATCAGGAATAACTCCTAAAGGTTGGATTTCATGGTTGACGAAACGTTTAATACTTTTATTAGAGGCATAATATTGATTTTATCATCTGAAAAGTAGGAGATGAGGATATGGCATATATAGATGATGTTTTAGAAGAGCTTGAGAGAAAAAATCCCTATGAACCAGAGTTCATACAGACTGCAACTGAGATTTTAAGATGTCTAGATGTGGTGTTTGAAAGGCATCCTGAATTTCAGGAAGCAAAGATTTTGGAAAGATTCCTAGAACCGGAAAGAGTGGTAATGTTCCGGGTACCATGGGTTGATGATAAGGGTGAAGTACAAGTGAATCGAGGTTTCCGTGTGCAGTTCAACAGTGCACTTGGCCCATACAAGGGAGGGCTTCGTTTTCACGAGTCAGTTAATTTATCGGTTCTTAAATTATTAGGATTAGAACAGATTTTAAAAAACAGTCTAACAGGCATGTCAATTGGCGGTGCAAAGGGTGGAAGTGATTTCAATCCAAAAGGCAGATCTGATGCTGAAGTTATGAGATTCTGCCAGAGTTTCATGACTGAACTTAGGAATTATATAGGACCTGATATTGATATTCCTGCCGGGGATATTGGTGTGGGTTTAAGAGAAGTGGGGTACCTATTTGGGCAGTATAATAGGATTACAAAAAGACACACTTGTGTATTAACCGGAAGTGGAATAGAATATGGTGGATCTCTTGTAAGGCAAGAAGCCACAGGTTATGGTCTTGTTTATATATTGGAAGAAGCTTTAAGAGCAAGGGGAGAATTATTGGAAGGTAAAAAGATAATAGTTTCTGGTTCAGGAAATGTGGCCATTTATGCAGCTGAAAAGGCTATACAACTTGGAGCAATAGTTATTGCCATGTCTGACTCAAAAGGTTACATTTATGATGAGAATGGAATATCTATCCCATTTGTAAAAATTATCAAAGAAGAAGAAAGAAAACCGGTCAAGGAATACTTAAGAGATTTTCCTGATACCGTTTATACTGAAGGAAGTAAAGGTCTTTGGAATATAAAATGTGATATAGCTCTTCCCTGTGCTACTCAAAATGAGTTAGATGAAGATTCAGCAAGAAAACTTATTAACAACGGAGTTAAGTATGTTGCAGAAGGAGCAAATAAGCCATCAACTCCTGAAGCTACTGAATTATTCTTAAAATCAGGATTAATGTTTTTACCAGGAAAAGCAGCTAATGCTGGGGGAGTTACAACCAGTGTACTGGAAATGGCACAAAGAAGCTCAAATATGCACTGGTCATTTGATGAGGTTGATTTACGATTAAAAAGAAATATGGTTGAAATATATAGAAATATAGATAAAAAGGCTAAAGAATATGGATGTGAAGGCAACTATGTAGTAGGAGCTAATATTGCAGGATTTATTAAAGTTGCAAAGGCAATGATGGCTCAGGGGATTGTCTAATAACTATATATTTAGTTATGAGTAAGGATTGGAACTTCAATGGATCCAATCCATTATCCCTTTTTATATCTACTTTTACTAATTTTTCCATTCTAGTTTAAGTAATCTAAACTTTGCCCTTAATGATCTCTTACAAAAACATACCGTTGAAAAAGGTAAAGGAATAGGAGAAAAACATCTTATTTAAGGAGATTGAACCTGATTAAATATAGGAATGTAAAACTCTCTTTAAAAACTCCGTATTGGCGTTTATTATCTATATGGGTAAAATAGTCCTCCTGAACCCGTTAATGATATGTTTTAGGCTCACTTAGAATTAAATAGAACATTTTAATAATCTAAGAGTTAAAGATTCAATTAAATCAAGTTTTATTAGTTTGTTTATCCATTTTATGGGAATTCCACTCTTCCCATAGTAGGCTCCTGCCAGTTGACCGTAGATTGCACCTGTTGTGTCAGCATCACCCCCCAGGTTTACAACCTTGAGACAACCATCCTTGAAGTTTTCTGTTTTGTAGAATGCCCATAGGGCGGCTTCTAAAGATTTAACCACAAATCCTTTACCATTTATTTCTGGTGGCTCTTTTTGCTTGTATGAACCGCAGGCTATTTCATCTATCTCTGGCTTTAATGGGTATTCTTCCCAGTATTCTGGTAGGGGAGTGTATCGGGGGGATAGTAGTTCCTCTTTAGGTTTTCCCAGTAATGCTCCGTGTATGAGTGCACCATAATATCGGCAGGCATCTACAGCCAGGGGGTGATTGTGGGTGGTTCGGGAGCTTTGCTCAGATAGTTCAATGGCTTTGAATGGATCTGACATGTAAAACAGGGGTATTGGTGCCGGGCGCATGAGGGATCCATTACCTGCTGATCTTTCATGATCAGGTCCAGGATAGGGTTCTCCTGTGTCTTCAAATTTTCTCAGGGCCTGGTGGGTGGTGTTGCCAATTCGAAGATTTACCATTAACTGATAAATGTCCATCTTTTAACCAGCGGGTGTATCTAGTCAACTGATCAATAGGGTCAAATCCTTCACTTTCGGTTAAGCTTTCTGCCAGGCAAAGTGCAAGGGAGGTATCATCAGTCCACATGCCAGGGTCCAGATTGAAGGGTCCTCCACCTATCATATCATTTACTGGCTTGAAGGTGCCAGGAGGTGAGAACTCAAGGGGCATGCCCATGGAATCGCCGACTGCCAGTCCAAGTATTGCGCCTAGGGATCTATCAATGGTTTTATCCATGATTGATTCTAGACGAAGTAATAAGTTTAAAATCACACCATTATCAATATTTTCCTTCATAAATCCTTCACAAAAACGATCAGCGCGTACTATGGTGGTGAATAATTTCTGTAAAGTGATTAGGTCCGCTTCTTGAATTAATTGGGGTTTTGAAATATTTACGGGATTCATTACTCCAACTCGACCAGGCAAAGATTCTTCTCATGTTCGCCTGGTATAAGGATATCTCTAATGCTGTTACCAGATTAGAATATTTATAACTGTAAAAGGGAGTTGGGTTTTCTACTTCACTGTAAAATTGGTTTTCAGTATTTTTAAACTCAGGAAGGAATGAAAGAAGAGTGTTCATATTTTTAACATTAGGGAAGCGTTCCTTTTCCCATAGATTTGAATTAATGATGATCTCATTATTTTTTTCCATAGAAACACCGTATTTATGCTGTATATTGTTGATTATACTTTTAAACTTTAATTAATCTAGAAATAATTTTTTTGATAATTCTGATGATCTCCAAAATCGTATCAACAATAATTTATGAGTTGAAACAATATTTATATTAACTAGCAACTTTTTAATAAAAATTAGGATACATGTCTGTACATGAGAAATCTGATCAGAATGTTGATGAGTTTCAAAGATTCAATGTTTAAAAACTCTTAAGCTCTAAAATACGAATTTACAAAAGGATAATAGTTTTACATTATAATGATGGGGCGTATTGAAATGTGTTTCCAAGCTATTGCTGAGATTATGGGCAGTGCAGTAGGGGTTTTCATTATTGCAATTGTAGCCGTGTTCGTTCTAATTTTTGCAGGAATCCTCATCTTCGATCTATTCATGTTCCTAATATCCATTCTAATATGGTTCTTAGTGAATCCCATTGTTTGGGTAGTAATTATTATATTAGTTGTTGCTTTTATAGCTCTGATAAAATAACCAAATTTTATCCAAAGATGTGTATAAAATCTCTTACATTAACATATTTATCCATGTAGACATAAACAAAACAATAAAATATCTAGGATTTTCGTTTCACCTAAACATAAGATGCATCTGACATTACTACCATCATGGGTCAATTAATAAAAATGAACTCGTGATTTCTCGTTTTCTAATAGTTTTTAATATTTACTTTTTGCTCTTTTGATGAATCTATATCTTTAACTGTTTCCTGAGAATTTATTTCTTTTAAAATCTCTTTCAATAAGAAAATAGTTCCATTCTTACTGAGTTTTTGAGTGTTAATTCCACAGTGAGTAGAGTAAATGCAAGCGGCACATCCTTCATCGCAAGGACAAGTTTCAACCATTTTACATGTTGCTTTTACCAGATCTAAAAATACATCAATTCCTTTTTTCGATAGGCCAATCCCTCCAGGATGAGAGTCATAAATGAATATCTTATGGTTATTAACATCACAGTAACCCCTAATATCGCACGGATCACACATAACATAAAAATGGAATAAAGCCAATAAAGACCTTAAAACTCCATTAATTGATTGATAAGTAATTTCATCATCATTAATCTTTTTCTCCAAATGATTAATAGAAGATGAAGGTATTTCAAACCACATTCCTTTTGATTCATAGATATATGGGGGTACATTTAACTTTGAATAAACTCTGCGGCCTTCAATGGTTTGATATTTGTAAAATTTTTCCTTAATCTGTACTGAACCATATGAAAAGTCAAAGTTTTCAATTTTTTCTCCCATCTTCTTTTGGAGAATTTTCAAACTAATTTTCTTGGAAATATTAGATTTTGAATCAACATCTTTTCTCTCTACTTGAATACGGTGTTTATCGAAATTAAAATCAGTTACTACAAATTCTGAGCCTTTATAATGGTGAATAGCACCGAAATATGATTTACTATATGCCTCTTCAACACCTATATTCTCAGTCCACTTAGGTGTTCCATCAAAATAAACTATAAATTCTTCATCCATCCTTTGCAAACCTAATTCCACTGCAGCATTTTTTTGTCGAATATTAAAGTATTCCCATCCATTGAAACGTTCAATAAGTTTTTTATCATGTTTAAGTCTATTAAAATCTCTATGAGATAATGGGAAAAATTTCTCAATATCCGCATCTTGGAGGGGAATTTCTGCAGCTGCACAAAGTAAATGATTAGAATTAATTAATTGATTTTCTAAGTCAATTATGGCATTTTCATTAGATTCGGTCAATAAGAAATCAGGATTCTTTATGATAAATTGATCTAACGGATTTTTAGATGCAACAATTATAACAAGTGATGGATCATAACCTCGGCCAGCTCTACCTGCCATTTGCCAAGTAGAAGTTAATGTACCAGGGTAACTAGAAATAAGTACTGCATCCAAACCTCCTATATCCATACCAATCTCCAGAGCATTAGTAGAAACAACACCAATTAAATCGCGGTTTTTCAGACCAGCCTCAATTAATCGGCGTGATTTTTTTTCATATCCGCCCCTATAAGATGCTATTCGTTTGGATAATGGTTTATTATTGGCTTCAAAATATTTTCGGACACTACCAATTATTTGTTCAGTTTCATTTTTGGTACGGGTAAAACACAAGGTTTGTAAATCATTTGAGACCATTGCTGAGAATAAACCACGCACATCACGTTTTTTAGAAGGATCCTTATCATTCTGAGGGTTAAAAAATACAAAATGTTTTTCTCCCGTTCCCGAACCATCATCAGCAACTAAATGGAACTTTTTACCAACTAATTTTTCTCCAAATTCTTCAGCATTATCCAATGTTGCTGAAGAAAGAATAAACTGAGGATCAGACCCATAATATTCAGCAATACGCCTTAAACGTCTAATTAACATGGCTACATTAGAACCAAAAACTCCTCTATATTTATGAGCCTCATCTATAACAACATATTTTAAATTAGAATAAAATTTACACCACTGGAAATGCCAAAATAAAACTGGATGCAATTTATACATATTAGTTAAAACAATTCGAGATTTTTTTCGAATAAAATCCTTATTTTCTTTTTTAGTATCCCCATCATATGATTGGGGATTAATACTGATATTAGTTCCATTCTCCAAATCATTAAAATTAGTTAATTGATCATGACTAAGTGCTTTGGTAGGATATATGTAGAGAGCTCTTGCATCTTTATCTAAAGCAAGTTTCTCGAGAACTGGCAAATTAAAGGCTAAACTTTTACCAGAAGCAGTAGGTGTGGTAATGATAATGTTCTTACCTGATCTTGCATGTTCTAATACTTGATTTTGATGTTTATAAGGTATAATATTGTTATTATTAAGATAATGAGATAATTGCGGAGGTAGATTGTCAATCTGTGAATAAACTGCCTCATGGGATTCGAGTTTTTTTATACTCTCAATTTTATTTTTGAAATTCTCATCTTCACATAGTATTTTAAGAAAATCCTCCACCATCTTATTCACCAGTAAATTGAAGATTTTCTTTGTAATCAGGGAATGTGTACAGTCCCGTTGCTATCAACCAGTGGCCATTATTATAATATCTTCCTAGACCAATACGAATGAAAAACTTATGATCGTTAAAATAAGATTTTAATTTATCATTCAATGTTCTAGGGTTAATACCAAGTTTTAATGTATTTAAGTAATAATTTTGGAATGCACAATCAGTAATTGGTCTTTCATATTCATCTCCAGAAAAATCCACAAACCGTATTTTGAAATGATGTTTGTTAGTTTTATTTTTTTTAGAATAAGTCCGTCGATAACTGATTTCTTGGACATATTTAACTAGAACAGTTCCAATAGATCTGTTTCCTTGGTACTTTTTGGTGAAACGGTTCTCGTGAATTTCAGTTCCAAAGATACTCCTAACATCATGGTCTAAAATAGATTCTAAGAAATGTTCAGCCTCATGGTCATCAATTTGCCTGATAAAAACTGGTTTAAAACAAGGATTAATTATATGGTCTTCAGTATGTGGTATTTGAGGGTCTGATCGTATAAAATCGAATTCAACTATAGAAAAAGGATGGATAATTTGATTATCATTACCATCAATAATGTATTTTTTAGATATTCCTTTGTAAGGGATTTCGGGACGAATAGGATTATTTTCTGAATCAAACCCAAACAAACATACATTTCCATGTTCCATCTTGCTGACATCACTAATTGTAATTCTTCGAAGAGTTCTCTTGGAGCTTTCACTAAGTGAAAATACATTTAATGATTCCAATTCTTTTATTGCTTTCATAGATGCACCACTTCCACATCCCAATTGTCTTTAAGATAATTAGCAAGAATCCCGCGGTGACAGTCTGAAGCTTTTGTTTCACTGCATAGAAATACAGTGGGTTTATTAAAGAAATCTTTGTCCAACTTGTTCAAAACATCTCTATCCTCTAATAAATTCAGATAATTTTCAGTATATAATGGCCAATCCTGAACCATATCCCTTAATTCTTTAGTTGGAGCTAGAAAATCAAAATAATAGTAATCAATATTGGCTATTTCTTTTAAAAAATATATTAAATCTTTCATTTTAGTGAAACCAGCCAGCTGTGACTTATTATTAAGTCTTATGTCCACTAATTGCTCTATTCTGTTATCTAGGAGTAATTTGAAGAACTCTTCTGCACTTTTTTTGGTGAAACCTATGGTGTAGATTTTCATAGCATCAAAACAGAGTAGATTGTCTGTCTTTTACCTCCTCAATCTCTCCGTTTCCACGTATATGGAAAACATTATACCCTTTTTTAAGTAAAGTGGGAGTTATGAGCTTATGACGATGACATTTATGGGGATCCTCTTCACTGCACATTAAAACAGTGCGCCTATCATCCAGCATCTCCTCCAAATTCTTAATCCCTTCTTTGTAATTCTCATCCATCTTGACAAGGTTGTACATTATTTTACCATCTTTATAGTAAGATTCATTGGAAGGTCTCCCTCCAATCTTCTTTCCTAAATAAAAATAATCAACACCATTCTCTTTCAGGCTTTTTTTAATATCATTCTTATTGAAATGGGGTGAATATTTACTGTAAGGAGCACTTCGAACATCCACTAATTTTTTAATACCTTTATCATCTAAGAGTTTCAAAAAATCTTCTAAGGGGTGATTACTATGACCTATGGTGAATATACGATTCGATTTCATTTTATCACAAAGTAGAGTCTCTTAAACAGCCATGTAAAGGGATGAACAATTAAACTTTTTTTTCATTTCACTATAGTTCTAACTACAATAATCATATTCATTGCCAATATTTATAATAAGAATCAAAGTAATATATAATTTTAGTTTTATTATCAGGGTGTCTGATCTGGTGTGAAAATTCACCAGTTATCTGACTTTAATTTA
>ENA-UOOK01002268-UOOK01002268.1-fermentation-metagenome-genome-assembly--contig:-NODE-2268-length-23985-cov-3.992311_pt1 | contig 23985 bp, 19 predicted proteins | sample MGYA00245777_ERZ724023 | MGnify/ENA primary metagenome ERZ724023 (study PRJEB28704, sample SAMN03018312) | fermentation metagenome | biome: anthropogenic terrestrial biome; feature: soil; material...
TTGTAGTTCATCAGCTTGCCTATTTTGGGAAAAATTTACTTTTCACAGAAATCCTGCTCTTCCTGTGTGTCTGTTGCGGTACAGTCTCCAATTACAATGACACGATAGCCCTTGTCATAAGCGGAACGTGCACTGGATTCAACACACCGTTCGCTCCAACCATTTTAAGAAAAATATCGGGCCGCAAACTAAGAATCAAGGGGTCACGGTCCTCTTGAAGTCGCCAAAGATTTAAATTTGTATGTCAACCTTAAATGATATTTTAATAAAAGTGCTGCAATAACTAAAGAGTAGCCAGATAGTTTTATATATTCAGAAGTCATTATTATAATCATATATTTGGGAAATGTTTGGCCGGGAACAGACAGAGAAGGCTTGCACATCACTATCGTACAAGCCCAGATGATGCCTTATCGGCATATAATATAGTCAACCGTTAATCCAGCAGTGCAATAGCTTCGATCTCCACAAGGGCATCCTTTGGAAGCCGCCCGACCTCTACAGCGCTGCGCGCAGGGTAAGAGCCCTCCTTGAAAAAATCACTGTACACTTTGTTCATAGCGGCAAAATCATCCATGCTCTTCAGATAGACCGTTGTCTTTAACACATTATCAAGGCTGGAACCCGACGCTTTTAAAATTTCCTGCAGATTCTTAAGCGATTGTTTTGTCTGCCCTTCGATCTCGTTAGATGCAAATTGTCCGTTTTCAGGATTGATTGGCAGCTGGCCTGAAACAAACACCAGGCCGGCCCCCGCTGTGCCTTGGGAATATGGACCAATGGCTGCGGGTGCATTTGTCGTTGATATTATTTTCTTCATTTTTTAAAACCTTTCTTTTATCATGTGTTAGTCTTTATTATAATTACACCATAAAAGACATGTCGTTTGTATAGGCATCTGTTCCAAATCCAACTCTGATTGCCTGATTCACCATGGAAATTATGGGAGGCTACCCATAGCATTTTTCATATTGGGTTCGGAGCTGTGAACAACATTGGTATGGGTATCGATCAGGAACGGATCCAGGTCCCCGTTTTTCCCGCCAATCCGTCAGCCGCTTTTTCCAGGGAGGTAATCAGTGTTTTCCGTCCTTGCTTTGATCCGGCAAAGGAGATGGCCGCTAAAACTTTGGGCAGCATGGACCCTTCTGCAAATTCTTTAGCGTCAGCATATCTTTGAGCTTCCTCAATCGTCAATTCACCAAGCCATTGTTGGTCCGGCTTTCCAAAATGAATGGCCACTTTTTCCACTGCCGTCAGGATGACGAAGATATCAGCATCTATTTGCCGGGCCATGAGGGCGCTGGCAAAGTCTTTATCAATAACCGCTCCCACGCCCTTCAGATGATTTCCCTGCCGGATGACCGGGATTCCGCCGCCCCCGCAGGCAATGACGATCTCACCGGTCTCAAGAAGTGCGGTTACTGTCGCGATCTCTACAATATCCTGAGGTTTTGGAGAAGCCACAACCCTTCTATATCCTCGCCCTGCATCTTCAATCACCGTCATGCCTTTAGCCCGGCCGGCCTCCGCTTCTTCTTTGGTCATAAACGGCCCTATGGGTTTTGTCGGCCTTTCAAAGGCGGGATCCCTTTCATCAACAACCACCTGCGTGATGATGGATGTAACAAATTTCTCTATTCCCCTATTCTTCAGCTCTTCACGAAGAGCATTTTGCAAATCATAACCAATATAGGCCTGACTCATGGCCACGCACATGGACAGCGGCATAAAAGGGAATCTGGGGTCTACTTTTGCATATTCAGCAAACGCGTTGTTGATCATGCCCACCTGAGGTCCGTTGCCATGGGTCAAGACAATATCGTATCCTGCTTCCGCCAAATCGGCAATGGCCCTGGAAGTATTTTTAACCGCTGCCATCTGTTCAGCCAGTGTGCTGCCCAGAGCGTTCCCGCCTAAAGCGACCACTACTTTTTTCTTCATTATCGCTACTCCTTTTGTCAAAACTATAATGTCTTAGTATTATGTGTTATCATTTGCAAGCAAATACGGAGCATCACACAGCCGGGATTGATTTTCTTGTAAGCTTAAGGATTATTATGCAAAAACATCAGAGCCTGAAAAAGAACATAGGGACGGTTTTTACCGTCCCTAATAAAAAATCCAACCTGTAAAGTGACAAAGCCAAAATTTGAATTTAACAACCGGTTATTTTTTCCCCGCATAGATTGCCGGCAATGCGGCATATATGGCGGCACATTGAACCAGGTCGGCCTTCCAGGTTTTCTCATTAGGCGCATGGGCTTCTTCCTCTTTACCGGGTCCGAGACCAATGACAGGAATATTCTCCCGGCCCATGATGGAGACCCCATTGGTGGAGAAGGTCCATTTATCTATTTTGGGTTCCCCGTACATACCTTTGTAGGATTCCGCCATAGCCTGTGTAACAGAATGGTCTTCGGGGATCACCCATGTCGGGAAATAGCAATCCTGGGAATATACACAGCCTGTCCAGGAAGGTCTTTCATATTTATACATGCTCACTTCCCCATGATATTTTTGAACCGACGGCAAATCCTCAATCTCTTTTAAGGCCGACTGATAGGTTTCGCCATTGGTCAGTCTTCTGTCTATGGAAATAGCGCAGCCATCCGCAACCGCACATCTGGACGGCGAAGAATAGAATATTTCCGATACGGTCAGCGTGCCTTTCCCGAGGAATGGGTCATCACGCAGCTTGCCGTTTAATGCCTCCACTTCTTTTAAAATGTCGGCCATTTTATAGATTGCATTATCCCCTCTTTCGGGGGCGGAACCATGGGCTGAAATGCCTTTTACGTCAACGCGTATTTCCATTCTTCCCCTTTGCCCTCTGTAAATATTGTTATTGGTGGGCTCCGTTGATACGACGAACTCGGGCCTGATCTTATCCTCGTTGATAATATACAGCCAGCAAAGGCCGTCGCAGTCTTCCTCCTGTACAGTACCGGTGACGAGGACCTTATATTTGCCGTTTAAAAGGCCAAGATCCTTCATAATTTTTGCGCCATATACAGCGCTGACGATTCCGCCCAGCTGGTCCGAGGCGCCGCGGCCGCCGATGGTTTCTTCATCTTCATAGCCCTCATAAGGGTCGAACTTCCAGTTTTTTCTCTCACCGATACCCACCGTATCGATGTGGGCGTCAAAGCCTATGATCCTATCACCGGTTCCCATATAGCCCAGAACATTGCCCAATTGATCGATCCATACCTCATCAAAGCCGACTTTTTCCATCTCTTCTTTGATCCGGTATACCTTTTCTTTTTCCTCGGTGCTTTCTCCCTTGGCCTTGATCAGGTCACGCAGAAATTTGGTCATATCCGTTTTATAGCCTTCGGCGGCTGCTTTGATTTTATTAAAATCCAGGTTGGCACTCATTCCCTTATCCTCCTCCGGTCGTTCACTTATCTGAAACTCTAAATTATTTGAACAGTCTTACCTGGCTGCGGTTCAATATCGTTTGAAGTGTTTCGGCAGGGTCTTTCACCTTTTGCAGGAAAATCATTGCCGCAATAATATAGGGTTTAAAGCTGGCCTCTTTATAGAGCGGGATTCTGTATCTGTCAAATACCGATGCATCCACTTCCCCCGTCTCACAGCTGACACCGGTAATGTCTGCAGGAAGGCAATGCATATACAGCGCCTTTCCATCTTTGGTCAGCTTCATCATTTCCTCTGTGCAGGCCCAGTCCTTGTAATCCGCATTTTGTTTCAGCAGTTTCTTTTCCAGTTTTTTTATATCATCAAATTTACCCTCTCCATAAAGATCGGTCCTTTCCTCCATCGCGGCAAAGGAAGCCCAACTCTTTGGATAAACAATATCGGCATCTTTGAACGCCTCTTCCATGGAATTGGTTCTGGTGAATTTACCGCCGTATTGCACCGCGTGTTTCCTGGCCACTTCCTCCACTTCCGACATGACTTCATAGCCTTCCGGATGGGCCAGTGCGACATCCATGCCAAATCTGGTCATGAGAGCAATAACACCCTGGGGAACTGACAGGGGCTTTCCATAAGAAGGTGAATACGCCCAGGTCATGGCGATTTTCTTGCCTTTCAGATTTTCAACTCCGCCAAACTCGTGAATGATATGGAGCATGTCGGCCATTGTCTGGGTGGGGTGGTCGATATCACACTGAAGGTTGACAATGGTAGGCCGCTGGGCCAGAACTCCGTCTTTATGGCCTTCTTCAACGTATTTGGCGACATTCACCTGGTAGGTATGGCCTTTTCCGATATACATGTCATCGCGGATACCGATTACATCCGCCATGAAGGAAATCATATTGGCCGTTTCTTTCACTGTTTCACCGTGAGCGATTTGGGATTTGCCTTCGTCCAGGTCCTGAACTTCCAATCCCAGCATATTACAGGCCGATGCAAAGGAGAACCTGGTCCTTGTGGAATTATCCCTGAATAATGAAATTCCAAGACCGGAATCAAATATTTTAGGGCTTATATTGTTATCTCTTAAACTCCTGAGCGCATCCGCCACAGCGAAAATCGCGGACAATTCATCCTGTGTCTTATCCCAGGTCAGAAAAAAGTCATTATTATATAAATTTTTGTATTCGAGGCCCCGAAGTTTTTTCAGCGATTCATTTAGGTTCATTTTCAAATTCTCCTTTATTATTTATTGGGATATAATCCATTCCAGACAATATCCCTGTAACGATTAAAATCTGTATCTCCTTCGGTACTTATACATAGAACAACAGAATTTTCATCAAGCTTCAAGCTTTCTTTTATGTCGCTCAATCCTTCTCCTGTCATTAGCTGTGAAACAACGCCCAAAGTGACTGCGCCGCTTTCTCCTGAAATGATTCTTTCATCGCCTTTTAGAGGGTTGCCAAGCACTCTCATACCATGGGCAGCGGCCGCGTCCGGTACCGAAAGGAAGTGATCCGCATATGCTTTTAAAACCCCCCAGCCGATGGTATTGGGCTCGCCGCAGGCAAGACCCGCCATGATGGTATCCATGTCTCCGGTTACAAAATGGAGTTTGCCGTCATTGGCTTTGGCGGTTCTGAATATACAGTCGGCCTTATTAGGCTCCACGATCGTAATAATGGGCTTGTTTTCCGGATAGACTGAGCTGAAAAAACCGCAGACAGCCGAGGCCAAAGAGCCGACCCCTGCCTGCAGGAAGATATGCGTGGGTTTTATATTTTGTGCTTTTAATTTCAAATATGCTTCATATGCCATGGTGATATAGCCCTGCATGATCCAGGTGGGGATTTTTTCATATCCTTCCCATGCCGTATCCTGCACCATAACATAGCCTTTCTCCCCGGCTAAAGCATTGGCAGCCCTGACACACTCATCATAATTGAATTCCTTGATCTCGGCATAGGCACCATGGGCCTTGATTCTTTCCAAGCGTTCTTTGGAACTGCCCTTTGGCATAAAAACAATGGATTTTTGCTTTAGCTGCTCGGCCGTCCAGGCCACGCGTCTGCCGTGATTTCCGTCGGTGGCGGTAATGAAGGTTAATTCGCCCAGCTGATTTTTGATCTCGTCCGATATTAAGGTTTTATAAGGAAGCTCATCAATGTCTTTGCCTAATTTATCAGCAATAAACTGGCCGATGGCGAAGCTTCCTCCTAATACCTTAAAGGCATTAAGCCCGAATCTGTAGGATTCATCTTTTACAAAAACATCGTTCAGGCCCAGGTATTTTGCCAATTCTTTTAACTCCACCAAGGGTGTTTCCGAATATTGTTCAAAGCTTGAGTGGAATTGAAGGACCTTCTTCGCAATATTCTCGTTCAAAAAATCCAGAGAAGTATTTGCTCTTTCGCTGGTATCATTGGTTACCCATTCATATTTTTCTTCCATCACTGCACTCCTAATGAACATCTCAAATTCCAATAAAATTTTATTGTCTGAATTAAAGAAAATATCTTTATATAAAAAGAGCTACCACATAACTGGTAGCTTTTCCGATTGCTTAAAAATTATTTATTGGTGCTGGAATTTTGCCTTTGGTCAGGTCTTCAGCTTAAGACGGTATGCGGGATCTGTCACCGAATCAATTTTTATGGCGAAGCAGGTCTTTTTTTCGATATCTTTATCGGTTATAATGTGGACATCAAGCAGCCCATCCATTTTATAACCTGTTTTTAAATAGTTCATTTCCGCCAAAGCCTGACTCCACCCTTCCAGCCATTTTATCATTTCAGCTTTTTGCTGTGCGGTTCCCTTAAAATGAATAATCAAGTCTATATCGCTGCCCGGGCCTGCAGTTCCATTATTGGTGCTGCCAAACAGGTAAACCGCTTTTACCCCAAAATATTCAGCATCAAGCATGGAAGCCAATTGCTCCGCCATATGAAAACGCCAGCGCCAGTCGCCGTCGTCCCGGACCTGCTCAACATATTTTATCTGATTGGTTTCTTTTTGTATTTCAGCAGGCGAGGATAAAAAACCGATGGCTTCCTCCAGCTCGGCATTCATCTGTATTTTCAGGACTTTTCCGTAAGTGGATTCCGGTATGCTGATGACCTTTACGACATCCTCTAAAAATTGATATTTCGGAAAGATCTCTTTCAAAATGTTCTTTTGCCTGGACAGAAAGGCGGCATTAAAAATGATTCCTTCCTCATCCGGGTACAGCGGCAAATAGTATATATTTGCCTCCACCAAATCCTGAAAGAAATGCGTTCCAAAAGACAGTTCAGGCAGGTAACCGGTCTTTTTCCTGGCCACCTCAATTAATACGGCCGTATTGCATATATCCGCATAAGTAACCTTTACTCCCAATTTGATATCGCCGCGGCTTCCCCAGCGTCCCGGCCCTATCAGTATGAATTGCCGTCTTGGAAGCACGGAATTCAGCATTCCCACCACTTTGCCTATATGATTAAGATCCTCCAGTTCATCTACCTTATTGTATTCTTCCGGATCTACGTATACGATATGAGAAATATTGCCGATTACCCCGTTTGATACATAGCGGTCGGCTGAAAAAATAATATCTTTATCGGGAATATCCTTCGGGATAGGGGCAGGGGCCTTATCAGTCACAAAGCTTTGGGGCCTGCACTGCAATAAGTATAACTGCTGTCCATCCGAGGCAAATTCGATATCTACGGGCATCCCGATCTTTTCTTTAAGTGTTTTTAAGATCATGCTGATTTGCTTAATGTATGGCGATTCCGACAGGACCCTGTCAAAGGTAACGACAAGATCGTCTTTTCTAAAGTCAATTTCAAATTTATTGGCATCTCTTATATGGTTCAATTCAAATATAGAAACCATTTTATCGATATCATGGATCTGATCTCCGTATTCTCTTAATATCGAGGATATATCCACTGTTTCAAATTGTTCCTCTTCAAGATTGATCACATCCATTTTTTTAGGAGAATATCTCTTTCTCTCTTCCGGAACGATATTCACCCGAATCCCCGGTTGGCCGGGAGAGATCAATACGGGAAAATCATCGGTCAGGCGGTCCACGGCACGGGTACCCAGCCCCGGCACCATGCGGACCAGGCCATCCTCACGCTTGATGCGGGGAGACCAGCGATATTCATTATTACTAAACGCAACTCCCGAAAAATTAGGGAAGAAATATTTGCCGACTTTTCTGCCGACCACTTCCTGGATCATAATCCCCATCTCTTCGTGGATATCCAGAAGCCCCCGTTCTTTTCGGTATTGGATGGGATCGGCGCTGAAAACCGACGCGTATACTTCGAGCACCGCATCTTCAAGAGCCTCTAGCCGCTTTTGCTTGCTGCCCTGGTTAGCCAAAAACAAGCTTTTGTATTTCCCGGAAAAACCGGCGCCGATTTGATCTTCAAGCATACTGGAGCTCCGGACAATAATGGGCACTTCACCAAAATCATCCAGCGCTACAGAAAGACTTTTTATAATTTCAGGCGGCAGCCTTGAGCTCTTTACAAGCTGTACAATATTCGGATATTCGATCCTTATTTCCTGGAGCTCTTTATATTTCTGCTCGTTTAGCTCTTCAAGGTTGTTATACTGCAGAAATTCCGTAATGGCATCGGTGACAATATGCCATGTTTTAGGCACTTTGATCGAATCGAGCAAAGGAAAGTTTTCGCTCTCTTTTTCCAGAATTTTTTGTGCAAGAAACAGTCCGCTGCCCTTGCCCCCGATTCTGCCCTGGCTCTCTATGGGGATGATGATCCGATTGGTGATATCAAAAAAGTCCTTGCAGCCGATGTATTGCTTTGCAATATTGACAAATTCAGACCGGTCCGATAAGAAATGATGAATGAGGCCGACGGCAATCCACCGTTCCTGGGGAGAATATACAATATCGTTACTCTTGATTACTTTATGATATTTTTGGATCTCCTCAATAATATTCCGTAAAGACGGAGAGACGGAACCGATGGCTTTAATCAAAGAATAGGCTTTTTCTTCCTGTATCCATTGTTTCACCTTCATGGTGATAGCATCATTGGAAAGATGTTTTTGGGCGAGAATAAAAGCTTTTTCACAAATACAGGAAACATCTTCAAGGGGCTCTATTAAGGTGGGATAATTGGTATATCCCTCGTCAGAATTTTTTATGATAACAGAATTATTCAAAACATCGGAGGCTTCATTAATGCCAACCAGCAGAAGATAGTTAATTAATTTTCTGCATATATGCAAAAGTGTGTCCGGGTTGGTATGACGCAAAAAATCAACGATGATCTCCCACTCTTCGAAACTTTTTGAAGCCTCCGGCTGATGCTTTGATAATTCCCATCCATCCATAACTGAGCACATTTGGCGGTAAACAACCATTTGCCCGATGCGGTCAGCAATGTTTTTTATTAATTTGCTTTCTTTTTCTAAAAAATAACCTTCTCTTGTTCTGGGTACATCCTCCACATATACGATTTCGATATTTCCTACTACCTTATTGTTTGCCTTAATATTACATTTATCGCTTATAGAGGAGCTGCGGAAATTAGGCGTCTGATAACACGAATTATTAAACACAATTTTTACATGACATAATTCAGGGAATCTCCAGCCGATGGGCATAATTTTAACAATTTCATCGAATATCTCAGATATGGACAACTGATGATTCGAGAGAATCTCATCAATCTTATACAGACAATTCAGCTCTTTTTCTCTTTCCCTAAGGATATCAAGTATGCTATCATCTCTATTCATAATTACCAGCTACATACTCCTAATTTCGGAACTGCTTATACCCAGCCGCGGTTTTTAACAGCCTGTGCCACACGGTTTATAGAAATTACATAGGCGGCATCACGCATATTTAGTTTTTTGTTCACCGAGAGTTCATAAACAGCCTTAAATGCAGATGTCATTTTTGTATCTAATTTTTGCATGACCTCTTCTTTTTCCCAATAGAAATTCATATTGCATTGAACCTGCTCGAAATAGCTGCATGTAACGCCTCCGGCATTGGACAGGAAATCCGGGATAACAAATATCTTACGCTCATTAAGAACTTTATCCGCATCCGGGGTTGTAGGTCCATTGGCAGCTTCGCAAAGCACTTTCACCTGGCTGCTGATTTTATGTACATTGTCGGATCTGATTTGATTTTCCATAGCGGCAGGAATCAGTATATCTACATCCTGCTCGATCCAGGCATCTCCCGGCAAGACTTCATATCCTAATTCTCTTGCCTTGACCTTATCAATGCAGCCAAAAGAATCGGTAATATTTAAAAGGGCATTCACATCCAGCCCATCGGCTTTCTTGAAAGTATATGATGCCTTATCATTATTGTCCCAGCAAGAAACAGCTATGACTTTTCCGCCAAGCTGCTGGTAGGATCTGACGGCATGTTGTGAAACATTGCCGAAGCCCTGGAAACTGGCTGTGGTTTTTGTAACATCAATGTTTAATTTTTTTAATGCCTCACGCAATACACAGATAACGCCAAAGCCTGTCGCTTCCGTTCTTCCAAGGGAGCCGCCCATGCCGACCGGCTTTCCGGTTATAAATCCCGGGTACCTGCCCCCATGGATGGTTTCATATTCATCAAGCATCCAGAGCATATGCTTCGCATTGGTCATCACATCGGGAGCCGGAACATCCTGAAACGGACCAATATTTTTTGATAGCTGCCTGACCCAGCCACGGCACAATTGCTCCTGCTCGCGATCTGTGAGATTATGCGGATCACAGACGATGCCCCCTTTTCCTCCGCCAAGGGGTATGTCGACTACGGCACATTTCCAAGTCATCCACAGGGACAATGCTCTGATGGAATCTACTGTTTCCTGAGGATGAAAACGTATTCCTCCCTTTGCAGGGCCTCTGGCATCATTATGCTGTATCCGGTATCCTCTGAATACCTTAACACTACCGTCATCCATTTTAACCGGTATGGAAAAATGGTACTCTCTCATGGGCTGCCGAAGCAGCTCGCAGGTCGCTTCATCAAGTCCGATTTTCTTAGCCACGCTATCGAATTGCGCTTGCGCAACTTCAAATGCATTATAAGTCTCTTTGCTCATGTTTCCGCCCCTCTATAAAAAATCTTTATTTATTGGATAATTATACAATTACTTATTTCCACTGTCAACGCAGGAACCCATTAACATGGAAGATGTATCCACGAATTTAAATGGTATACAGAATAACCAGGGTGGTGATGGAAAGATGTAAAAAAGTGACCCGGGTTAAACGCTTTTGGCGGCCGGTGAACCAATGGGGCTGTTTTTCTTATCCATCATGATCTCTAATACCAGGTTGTCCATAATGGGAGAACCCTCGTTGCCCAGGCGGGTAAAGTTCATAATGGTCTTTTCGGGATCTGTTTCCACGATACCGTCGCTGGCCTTTACAACCTCGTTGTGCAGAGCCATAAAGGCGCACTGGAATGCCGTATTCACACAGGTGCTTATCTTCAGGGCACAGTTTGCTTTAGCGCCATCGCAAAGCATACCGGCCACATCGCCCAGCATATTATTGACGGCATAGCCCACCTGTTCCAGATTGCCGCCCAGCAGGTATACAATGCCGCAGGATGCGCCGGTAGCAGCAACGGTCGCTCCGCAAAGGCCGGAAAGCAGACCGAAGCGGGAGTGAATATGTATGGAAACCAGGTTGCTGAGTGTGACCGCGCGGAACATTTTATCTTCGTCGATGTCCAGCGTCTTGGCGGCGGAAATGATGGGCACAGTAGCAGTAATCCCCTGGTTGCCGGAGCCGGAGTTGGTGACGACGGGAACATTGGCGCCTGCCATACGGGCCGTCGCGCCGCTGGCGGTATCGGCCATGGCGTTGGCTACGAGATCATTGCCCATATACCCTGCCTTCTGGGCCCTTTTGATATTGTGGCCGATATTGAGTCCATAGTCGCCGGCAGCGCCCACCTCGGAGATACGCTTATTAACCTTGATCACCTGGTCGATCATGTGCAGGTCGTCAGTCTTCCGATCCAGTGTCTCTACAAATTCATAAATGGTCTTGATGCTCAAGGTCTTGGCTATCGTTTCGGCAGAGATACCGTCGACAATCGTGCCAATTTCATGTTTGATGAGCGGGGCTCCGTCTTCTTCCACATGCACCACATTGGTATGGGTGGAAGCAATGACCGCCCGGGCCTGATGGCCGTCGGTGCTCTTAAGCTCAATATCGATATACAGCTTTTCCGCAGAATCGGAGATATCCATCTTGACCTTGCCGCTTTGCACCAGTTCAACAGCCGCTTGAATTTGCTCCGGTGTGGCCTCATCTACAACCCGGAGCTGGTTTTCAACCTTGCCCCCCACAGCGCCCAGCGCAGCCGCATAATTGACGCCGGTAAAGTTGGTTCCGGGAATCCCCGCAGCCATGGCGTTTTTATATATATTGACGCTCGCTCGTACTGTCAGTTCAGATATTTCGCCGCCTTTTAGGTGCTGCCTGGCAGTTGCCGCTGTCAAAGCAATTGCTGCAGGCTCTGTACAGCCTGTTGCAAGTTCCATCTCGCTATTGAGGATACTGCAGATTAATTTTCTATCCATTGTAACATTTCTCCTAATACATTTTTTACTGATGATATTGTTCCATTCAGCCTCTAAACCAAAAGATTACAGAATAATCAATTCTTTAGGGCTGTGTGTCAGGTTTTCTACGCCATTTTCTCCGATATATACCATATCCTCAATGCGGCAGCCGAATCTGCCTTCCAGATAAATACCCGGTTCTACTGTCATGACATCGCCCACCTGGCAGGTATCGGTGGTGATCTCGTTGAAGCGTGGATTTTCGTGGATTTCCAAGCCGATGGAATGACCCAGGCCGTGCCCGAAACAACCCTGGTAGCCGGAATTATAGATCATGTCTCTGGCCACTTTATCAATATCCGCACAGCGCCTCCCCGCCCGGACCGCCTCCAGAGCGGCCAGCTGTGCTTTCAGGACCAAATCATAGATTTTACGTTCTTCATCGTCCAGAAAACCAATGCCCACCGTTCTGGTCATATCTGAATAATAGCCGTTTAACATAACGCCAAAATCCAGGGTAAAAAGATCACCGGCCTTAATTACATTATCAGTCGGTTCACCGTGGGGCAAAGAAGAACGGACGCCGGAAGCCATAACCATATCCGGATACAGCCGTTTTCCGCCGTTCTTTCTGACGTAATAGTCCAGTTCCAAAGCCACCTCTGCTTCAGTCATACCGGGCCTGATAATATTTAAGAGGTATGAGAAACCCAGATCCCCTATACGCTGGGCTTCCCGGAGGCTGGCTACCTCCTGTGCATCCTTTTTGCGGCGGAGTTTTAAGATTTCCTGATCCATTTGACCGTCACACAAAATCTCGATTCCCTGAAGAGCTTTACAGAAATTATTGTAGCTGCCTACGGTCATGTATCCTGTCTCAATGGCCAGTGTTTTTACACCACAGCCCCGGCATACCTCAAGGATCTGCTCATTAAGATTGTCCTGGAGCACGACCTTTGCATCCCGAACAATTCCTTTTGCATCCTCAAAGTATCTGAAATCGATAATAAAGAATGCTTGATTATGGGTCACGAGAAGTGTGCCCGCGCTGGATACCATGCCTGTAAAATAGTACCTGTTCACACGGGATGTGACCAGCACCCCATCGATATTTTCCGGTAAAGCTGCCGCCAGACGCTGAATTCTATTGTTCATATTTCTCCCCCTAAAATACTGTTTATATCTTTATAAATCTGTGTCCGAAGGTACTTCAATGCCAAGACCTTCAGACTGCCGCCTGCGCCAATAATTGCGGCTTTCTCCGCCATGTTCAGTGAAAAAGCGCGGCATACAATACATACAGCCAGTGAGCCGATATGCCTGCGAAAAGGCCGCCGATGGTATGGGAAAAAATCGCTTTTCCTGTCATCTCCTGATACCCCAAAGCCGACATCATGGCGGCATGTGTGCTGAGATAACCGCTCCAGCACATACACATAGCTGTTAAGACAGCGATCTCGTTGTAACTGACCTGTCCGGCGGAAACCATTCCGGGGATTAGACCAATGGCAGCTCCCGCCGCTCCCAGAGCAGTAATGGGAACAGCGACGGCAGCGGCATCCCGAAAGCCGAACAGCGGCGTTAATAAAAAGCTCAGTTTATCGCCGATTTTCGGCAGCAGGCCCACGCCCTCGTACGCGCCGCCGGTATATACCCCCGCTTCACCCGGCCCGTTTGTGAGCATCAAGACAAAAGTGCAGATGATGAGCACGCCCGGAATGATGGAAAGACCAACCTTTACGCCTTCCTGCCCGCCGTCGAGGGCAGCGGAAAGCATCCTGTCGAATATGCTGCCGGAACGAATGACTCTTATGTTTTCAAAGTCCATGCCCGTATCATCCTGGGCAGAAAGATCCGGCATCGCGCTGACACCATAAGCTTTCCCGGTGAAGCGGAGCATGATCCGAACGCTGACAATGCTCCCGCAGATCGCTCCCAGATTGCCGATGATGGCAGCGGGAACAAAAGTGCGGCCAAGAGGATCCGGAATAGCGCTGACAAATACCGTAACAATCAGTCCCATCCCGAAAGCTGTGCCCAGATTGGTCAGAGCAGGCAGCTGGAATTTTTTAAAGTATCGCTTATAAGACGAATCCTCCGCAAGGGTCAGGATGGCCGGATTATCTGAAAGATAAGTGGACATGACCCCAATGGCGCTGGCGCCGGGTAAGCCGTAAATTGGCTTCATCAAGGGGTTTAATAGCTTATTAGCCAGCGAAATCACCCCGAATTCAGTCAGCAGGCCGGCTATGCCGCCGGTAACCGTCGTTATGGCCATGATATATAAAACTGTCTCCATCAAAAGGCTATAGGCTGTATTCATAGCGGTGTTAATCATCTTGATCATGCCAAAGGTACTGGCCAAATACCAGGTTATGCCGCCCATGACCGCGAGAAAAACGATGCTTTCCAGGCTGACAGCTTTCTTTGTTCTTTTGTTCGCTTCCATTAGTTTTCTTCTTTCAGAATCTAAAATCAGCCACCCAAATAGGCTTTTTTAACAGCCTCGTTATTTCTCAGGTTCGCGGCAGTATCCGCAAGCTTAACGCAACCGGTTTCTAAAACGTAACCGCGGTCTGCAATATGAAGAGACATATTGGCATTCTGCTCGATCAAAAGGATCGTAACACCCATATCTCTTATCTTCTTGATAAGCTTGAAGATCATAATAACCAGGTTGGGTGCCAGACCCAAAGAAGGCTCGTCAAGCATCAGCAGCTTCGGTCTGTTCATCAAAGCTCTGCCGATGGCTAACATCTGCTGTTCACCGCCGGAGAGTGTACCGGAAGCCTGATTTTTCCGCTCATAAAGGCGGGGGAAAAGGCTATAAACGTACTCATATCCCTTATCGATCTCAGCACCTTTTCTCAAATAAGCGCCAACACGCAGATTCTCTTCTACAGTCAAATCAGGGAAAACCAGACGTCCTTCCGGAGACAGGCCGATACCCATTTTCACAATCTCGTGAGTACTGGTCTGAGTGATGTTTTTGCCCATGAAGAAAATCTCACCGCTTTTCGGTTTTTTGATGCCGATGATTGTAGAGAGGGTGGTGGTTTTGCCTGCGCCGTTGCTGCCGATAAGGGCGACGATTTCGCCTTCGTTGACTTCCAGGCTGACATCTTTAAGGGCATGTATATTCTCATAATAGGTATTGATATTTTTAACTTCAAGAATCATACTGCATCGTCCTCCTCCAGAATCTCGCTGGCATCGCCCAGATACGCCTTGATAACATCAGGGTTGGAGGCTATCTCTGAAGGTGTACCATTGGCAATCCGTTTTCCATAGTCCATTACATAGATTCGGTCGGAAATATTCATGACGACGTTCATATCATGCTCTATGATAAGAATGGTGTATCCCTTTGCCTGAAGACTGCGGATAAAGTTTAGCAAATTTTCACTTTCCTGCGGATTCATTCCGGCAGCCGGCTCATCGAGAATAAGGAGCTTGGCGCCGGTTGCAATAGCACGGGCAATTTCCAGCCTGCGCTGCAGGCCATAGGGCAGATTATTTGCGTAATCATTGATATAATCTCCGAGATCGATAGATTCCAGAATATCGATGGCCTTCTGGGTTGCCTTTCTTTCCTCGTTGCGGAACCGCTTGGTGCGGAACAACGCATCAAAGAAATTATAGTTCGTCTTGATATGTGTACCAACCATGACATTCTCGATTACTCTCATCTGTTTAAAAAGTCGAATATTCTGAAAAGTACGGGATATCCCGGCTTCCACTATATATATAGGGCTTTTGTTAGAAATCACCTTATTATCAAAGACGATTTCTCCCTCATCAATTTCATATATGCCGGTAATCATATTGAAAACTGTGGTCTTGCCGGCTCCGTTTGGGCCAATGATGCTAACTATCTCGCCCTGTTTTACTTCAAAGGAGAGTTTATCAACAGCTACCAAACCACCGAATTTCTTTGTGATTCCTTTAGCTTCCAGCAGTGCCATTATTTCATCACTTTCCTTTCTACACCTTTGGGCATCTTATACGGCAGCTTGCTCTGGCCGCCCAGAATACCCTGAGGACGGAAACGCATCATAATTACCATGATCATGCCATAAATAACGAATCTCCACTGCTCCGGCTGGGAAATCTGCATCCATTCCGGAAGGCCCTTCATAAAGGTGGTAAGGCCTCTCAGCAATTCACCTAAAGGAGAAATTATGATTGCACCGATGATGGCGCCCTTAACAGTGCCTATGCCGCCAAGGATTACGATTACCAGCGCGCTGATGCATATATCATAGTTAAAAGTCGCATTGTTGATATAGCCCATGAAAGGTCCGTAAAGGGTACCTGCCAAACCGGCAAAAAATGCTGCCAGTGTATAGGCGATTATCTTGTATTTTTTATTGTTAATTCCCATCATGATAGCTGCCAATTCATCATCACGGACTGCTTTAATCGCACGGCCAACTTTGCTGTTGATAACCAACTTGGTTACCAGAATAGTAAGTGCCACATAGAACATGATAAGATAGAAATATCCGCCGTTTTTCATGGTGAGCTTCATACCGAATAAATTTGGGGCAGGAATATTTAATACACCGACAGAACCTTTGGTAACGCTATCCCAATTCAAAATTATGGAAGATATCACATAAAAGAATGCCATGGTAACAATGGTGACATAGGTACCGGAAAGTCGCATGGTAGACAAAGCAAGTAATGCACCAAATGCACCTGCCAGGCAGGCTCCAAGGATAACGGCGACAAGATAGTTGGTGCCGCGGTAAGTGGTCAGCAATACGGCGGTATATGCGCCAATGGCGTAAAATGCGACCATAATGGCAATTCTTTGAAAATAAAGAGTTGCCATTTTCGGCAGAAAATAAACAAACAACGCCAGTGCAAGAAGGATAATACCTTTAATAATGGGGTTCTCCCACAGTTGTCCGATTGTAATAACAGCTTTTGTGTACAGAGATTTATTTTCTTTTTTCATATTCATTACACCTTTGTGCTTCCTTTCCGCCCCAAGATGCCATAGGGTCTAATAAGTAATACCAGGAACAAAAGTGAAAATGCTACCATATCAATGTAGCTGCCCCCCAGTTTATAAACAGCCATACTCTCGGAAACGCCGATAATTAAACCGCCTAGAACAGAACCGGGCAACGAGCCGATCCCACCTAAAACAGCCGCAGCAAACGCTTTAAGGCCGACGATATCGCCCATTGAAGATCGGAGATACTGGTTATACGAAGCAATCAGCGTACCGGCGATCGCAGCTGAAGCAGCGCCCAGGAAGAATGTAAGGCTTATAATCATGTTGACGTTGATACCATTAATAGCAGCCGCAGAGGGTTCCTGCTGAACAGCCCGCATTGCAAGACCAATACGGGTCCTATTGATAAAGATTGACAAAGCCACAAGAAGAATCAACGCTACCGCGCCAATAATTACCTGTTGCCATGCAATGGTAGCACCTAAAAGCTTGAAGGTTCCGTAGTTAAATAGATCAGGAAAGCGAATTATCTGACTGCCAAAAGCAATATTCAGGCAATTGATAATAATATAGGAAAGACCAATTGTGGTAATCATCGCGGAAATCTTGGATGCGCCTTTCTTTCTAAGCGGCTCAAGACCCATTTTATCAATCATAACGCCTGCAAAGCCGGTGGTAACTAAACTAAACAAAATTGCTAAAAATATATTAAGATGCAGGTATTCAACACCCACATAGACCATGAAGGCTCCCAGCGTGTAAACTGAGCTGTGCGTAAAGTTCACCAATCTTAAAATGCCGAATACCAATGAGTAACCAACCGCAACCAAGGCATAGATTGTGCCGATGGCAAGACCGTTAATTAATTGTTCAACGAACATGTAATCACTCCTCAAGTTTTTTGGCTAACGGCCATTCTTCTATTTCATCAGCCCTGTTGCCAGACGCTGCTTGTCTTCGGGATTAAGAAGGACCCGGCGGCGGGGTTGAATGAACCCCGCCGTCAGGGAATGGATATTAGCAAAATTATTAGAAACAATTAATAGTAGATCCATTGACCATTAGAAACGACCATGGGAGAGAAGTTCCTTGTTGCATCCCGGTTTTCACTAAATGAGCATGAACCGGTAACACCCTTATAATCATTATTCTGGATTGACTTTAAAATAGCCTCTTTATCCAGTTCACCATTGTTCTCAGCGATGGCTGTCAAAAGAACGCCCATAGCATCATAAGCCTGTGCGGTCAGTGAGCTTGGTACCTGGGTGGTTCTTGCTTTGTATTCATCTACAAAGTATTTTACATCAGGGTCATCAGAAACAGCTGCGAAAACTGAAGGAGCCATGCAGCCTTCGACGTCTTTGCCACCGACCTTAAGGAATGTGTCATTGTAGCAGTTAACGCCGCAGACGATATTCAGGTCAGGCATAACGGTACGGGCCTTGATGGTAAAGGGAACCACAGAGTCATAATAGCAGAACATGATGGCCGTCTCGGCACCAGCTGCGTTTAAGTTACTGATAACTGCGTTGTAGTCCATGTCGCCGCCTGCAATTTCTTCGGCGTCAACAATTTCCCAATCCTCGTTGCCTTTTTCTTGGAGCAGAGTCTTAAGATTGTCATAGGCATTTCTGCCCCAGTCGTTGTTCAGATAAACGACACCCAGTTTGGTTTTTCCTGCAGTCTTTGCACACTCAAGCATACCCATTGTCTCGGTTGAGATGGTTGCATTCAGGCGGAAGCAGCAGTCGCCCTGTCCGGTGAAGCCGGCAGAGGAGGAAGAGGCAGAAATCAAGGGAACTCTTTCCTCGGTGTACAAAGTGCCGACAGCCATGGAAGCAGAGAAATGACCGACAACTCCATAGAAATTGTCTTCTCCGCAAAGGAGCTGAGCAATTGCAAGACCTTCTTCAGTGGAACTCTTTTCATCATAGGAAAGCAGCTCAATGGGTCTGCCGTTGATGCCTCCGTCTTTGTTCCACTTGTCCACCATAATTTTGCAGGCTGCATCAAAGCCAATGCCATATTCCGAGTAGTTACCGGTCAGAGGACCTGCAACAGCGACCTTAATGGGGGTTTTGTCGGTGGGGTTCCCACCCGAAGCCGATGCCGAAGCTGTAGATGCTGGAGCCGCTCCGTTTCCACAAGCTCCAAGAGTTGTGACTACCAGCAAAAGTGCCAGTAGCATGCAAAGTTTTTTCTTCATTCTAAACTCCTCCTAAAATTATTAATAACATCTTGTGTGTTATTTCGAGAGTTCATGATCCAGCCATTCATCAATAGCCAGAAGTGCCAGGATATAAATCCTGATGCCATTGAGCAAAACCTCGATCTCCATGCATTCATCCGGCTGATGAGCGCCGCCGTGCCCTTCTTGCTTGAAGAGCTGCTGCTCCCGTCCATGAACGGCGGGGCCCGCGGCAAATGAGTTCGGGGTCGCACAGGTGTATGTGCCGCCGGCCTGTGCAAAAGGCTTCAGCGGCTGGCCTAAAATTTCACTTGAAATGCCGCAGAAGATATCGACCACAGGATGGTTGATGTCGACGGCATGTGGACGGCTGTGTCTGGATGATCCTTTGGTCAGAAACGGTTTATCAAAATAGCTCATGAATCTTTCATAGAGCATGTCCCCATCAATGGAAGGGGCGGCCGGATAACGGACGTTGAAATGCATTTCCATCTTCTGATCTATTAATTCCATCATCGCAATGGTGTGAGAAGTTCTTCCTGCCGAATCATCGTGAAAATCGATATTTAACGCTTTTCCATAATAATCCGACAGACTGTTGGATACGAATTCCAAAACGGACTTGGCATCGCCATATACAAGGTTTTCTGCCAGCAGGAAGGACGCCAGTACGCCGATGGCGTTCACAGAGCCTTCCGGGAATGCCGCATGCTTGGCGATTCCTGCCGCCGTAATCAAAACGCCGTCTTTGTGTGCCTCCGCATGGATATTAGAATAAGTCTCTGCGGCATTTTGAACCTGCTCCAATGTATAACCGGAAATAACGCAGACTGCCTTATTAGGGATGGTGATCCCATTTTCGCCGGCCTGGAACAAAAGGAGATTCCCGCTGCCTACCGGCGCGTCCACGGTAAGATTGATTACACCTTTTTCAGATTTACTGATAGGAAACCAGGAATCGGGCACGATGGTAAGGGTCGGAAACCCGTATTCTTTGCCATAGTACTTAATGTCTTCCATACCGGCTTCCTCATTGCATCCATACAGAAGCCGGACATTATTCTTAAGCTGAATATTATTTTCTTTGAAAAATCGCATCGCATAAATGCAGGCAAAAGTTGAGCCTTTATTGTCATTGCTGCCGCGACCAACGATATATCCATCTTTCGCCTGGCCGCAAAATGGTTCAACGGTCCAGTCTTCGCCGGCTTCAACTACATCAGTATGGCCGAACATTCCGATTTCGCCTTTTCCTTTGGAGCCTTTGATTAAGCTGGTCCCGCAATAGTACTCGTGATTGGTATAGTTGAAACCATATTTTTTGGTGCAACTCTCCATATAATCCAGCATTTTTGCGCAAGCTTCACCAAAGGGATATTTGCCTTCCGAAAAGACGGAAACGCTCGGGATACTGACTGCACCAACAACGTCATCGATATACTGCTGCCTGACCGTGTTGATCCACTGATCGATTTTTTGGCGCATTTCCAAATTTTTGCTCATTTTTGTGTACCTCAAAATTAAGACTGATAGATGTCGTCTACTTTACTTTGTCGATGCGGATCTGGCATACATCGTCGCCTTTGGCGATGGTCTTGCCAAGGTTGAAAGTAAAATTAGGATAGGTGCTGATGATGCCGCGGTCGCCGTCCATAGCGATATCGCAAAGCTCAGGCATATCCTCTTCAGGCAGGCCGAGCTTTTTCCATGCGGCTACCAAAGGGCAATAATGGAAATCAATATGCAAATGCTTTTCATTGTTCTCCAAAAGTTCCATCTCGAATGCATTGATTACATCTTCATTGGCAAATGCAGGAGAAAAAGTGGTGAGATCATCGGTCTTGGGAAATTTGTTGTTGCCGTGGAAAGCACCGCATCTTCTGATTGCTTCATGGGCAAAGGATGTATCCAGCCCCTGCTTGCGAGCTTCTTCGATGAGCAGAGCGAACCATGTTGCACGATGCTCAATTGCGCCCCTGATCAATTCTGTCTTGTCACTTGTCTTACTAGGTGTGTTTTTAATCATTGTTGCCTCCTAAGTTTTAGTTGATATTATATTTTTTTAACCACCGAAATAGCGTGGCACGGCTAATTCCAAGGATTTGAGCAATCTCCTCCCGGGATTTCCCCCGTTTGATCAATTCCTCTATCCGTTCTTTATTGTGTTTATCAATGGATTTAAAGGATTCTGCCTTTTGCGACCTCATTGGAAGACTATTTAATGATTCCATGGTAATTTGATCGTTTTCTGCATGGATGATGAGGTATTCAGCAATTTTTTCAAGCTGGGAGATATCCTCGGTCCAAGTATATTTGCAAAGAGACATTAATGCATCTTCATCAATCTGCAGGTTTTGACAGTTATGCTTTTCCTTGTAAAAGGTAAAGCTCCTGTTCAAAAAGAACCTGATATCCTCCTGGTTGTCGGTGATATCGGGAAGGATAATACTGGTTGAAGAAATATGTTCATATAGGGATTCCAAAAAAAATCCCTTTTCCACCAACCGTTTTAAGTTCCGGGTCGTGGTGGCAATGATCCGAACGTCGATGACAAAGTCCCTATTACCGTCTAAGACCCGGCTCACCAAAAACTTGTCCAATTTGCGCTGCAAGTAAAGGGGGAGCTGGTCAATAGAATGAATACAAAGTGTTCCTTTGTGAGCAAAACGAATTTTACCGGGTTCAAAATTCTCCTTCCCCAGCATCTCAAGCTCGACAAGATTTTTATCACCATTGCAATCTATATCAAAATAGTTGCGCCTGTTGTTTGCGGAATAGAGATAAATTTTATGGGCCAGGCTGCGAAGCCTCCCCTTGGAGGTTCCAACCAGCAAAGCGCTCTCACCGCTGCCGATGATACTCTGCACTTTGTGTTTGGCTTTGATCATGGGAGCGCTTACGCCGAATAAAGAATCCAGATAATCGTCCTCTAACGTTTGAGTCCAGTTCATATACGGCTTAGCCTGGTTGATTTCCCGCAGTACAAATATAGCGCCCTGGTGATTATCGGCTATTCCGATTTTATGAGCGGAGCATAAGAAATCAAAGCCCTTGCTTTCCCGTTCATAATAGAACAGCTTGTCAATAAAACTTTCTTTCGTCTTTAAAAATTCATCCACAAAGCCCTGCCTCAAAATTTCGTTGATGGGTTTGTTAAGGATGGGCTCTTTATCGGAAAAATAAGAAAAAAACAGGCTATTGCAGTAGCTTATGTATCCGTCTTCGTTAATCAGCGCGATGGCTTCATGGATTGAGCTGAGCATCGCTTCCCGCTCATCATGCATTTTATTTAGTAACTGATCGCTTTCTGTGGCCTGTAATTCACTGGAAAGCAGCTGCGCCATCTTTTCAAGGAATTCCATAATATGATTGGTACTCTTCATAAAATCATGCATTCGATGGGGCGGGGCAATGAGTGCCACTGCACCCATGACATTATCCTTATGAAGTATGGGAACGCCAATGATGCTTTCCATATCACAGGACCTGAAGTCCGGGCAGCTCTGACATGCGTCAGAATACCGCTTATCTTCGATAACAAGGGGACGACCTGTGACAATAATGCTGCCAACAATAGAACTGGTGCGGATCTCAATCTGTTTCTCCGGATATTTAAAGGTATCTGCAATTCGGTTTAAACGGTTGTCCACAACAACCACATCTACTTCCATGATCTTGCTGATAGTTGTCGCAATCTGATCCGCGCTTTCTTTAATCGCCATTAGCTCCAAAATTGTCACCTCCAATTTAAATATTTTAGGCTGTAGATTAAAGCAGCTTATCTTTAATATAATCGCATAGGCATACGATCTGATAGCTCATGGTGACGGCACCGGGGTCTAAATGTCCGACGCCCTTATTGGTCTGATAGCTGGCCCGTCCCTTGACGGCTTCCATGCCCTTGGTGGCCTCTGCTCCGTCAATGGCGGCTTTTTTCACCGATTCCATGGTCTGCGCATCACTCTTGCCGTCAGCCAGCGCCTTTTTATATGCCTGTACAGCAGGATGCAGCGAATCGATCATAGTTTTGAAGCCGGGTTCCGCTTTGCCGCGGGCCATCATATCGTTCACCATAGCTTCCAGAGAGCCGCATAACTCCCCGCTGCCGATGCTTGATTTACCAGCGATGCTCTTGGCCGCTGCCAAATAGGCTCCGCCATAGAGTATCCCTGAGCTTCCTCCGATCTTGCTCATCATCAGCATGCCGATTTTCTTAAACACGCCATCCAAAGGCATTTTACACATTTCATCGGCGACTGCCACCAGATTTTCAAATCCCATATTAATATTCGCCCAGTGATCGCCATCACCAGTAATTGCATCCAGCCCGGTGATATAATCGCCGTTATCATGGATCTTCTTTGCAGCAAGTTTGATATATTCAACATAGTCGTTAGACGTCAATACAAAGCTCATTTTTATTCACCTCAAATTTTAAATGCCGGCGCATCGGATTTATAATCAAGACAGCCTTTCAGCTCATCATCCAATTTAAGCAGGGTGACAGAGCAGCCGGCCATTTCAAGAGAAGTAGTATAGTTGCCAACGAAGGAACGATAAATCTTGATGCCTTTTTCACTCAGGAATTTTTCCACTTCATTATACATAATGTATAATTCCATCAGCGGGGTCCCGCCAAGGCCGTTTACCATGACCGCAACCTCGCTTCCGCTGAAATCGTAGTCTGCCAGGATACGGTTTAATAATTTTTCGGCTAATTCTTTTGCCGGGGTGATCGGTTCGCGGTTGATCCCGGGTTCGCCGTGGATGCCCATACCGATTTCGACTTCATCTTCCCCTAAAGTAAAGCCGGCCTTGCCCACGCCCGGCAGAATGCAGGGAGTCATGGCCATGCCCATGGAACGGACGTTGTCAATGGTCTT
>ENA-UOOK01002270-UOOK01002270.1-fermentation-metagenome-genome-assembly--contig:-NODE-2270-length-23952-cov-3.896179_pt1 | contig 23952 bp, 25 predicted proteins | sample MGYA00245777_ERZ724023 | MGnify/ENA primary metagenome ERZ724023 (study PRJEB28704, sample SAMN03018312) | fermentation metagenome | biome: anthropogenic terrestrial biome; feature: soil; material...
AATCATATCCTATTAATCTTTTCAGGTCAGCGGCAGTTTTCAGCCCGCGTTCGATCATGGCCTCTTTGATACATAAACGAAGTTCAGGCGTATTCATGATCGTATCGGGAATTTTCGCTGTATGGTCCTGATTCAACTGCTCAAGCAATTCCTTTTCAGGCTTCAAGTCAGATATATCAATCACCGATACACCGAATAACCTAGCAATTGCATGCACGTTTGCCGGGCGTGGAATAACTTGCCCCTTTTCCCATTTTGCAACAGTCTGCTTGGAAATTCCGATACCTTTCCCAACTTCTTCCAGCGTCATGCCCTTTGCAAGTCGTATAGTCTTAAATAAATCATTGTAGAAAAGCATAACTCGCCTCAGTATTATTCAGTATTATATAATAATATATCACCATAAACGCATTTTGTCAACATTGGTAATATAAAATATTGAAAAATATTACTTATCCATATTGACAATGCGACTAAATGCGATTATAATATAATCAAACTTAAACCAAGCCAAAGGAGATTCAGAATGAAAGTATCACTTGACTACCCGGATGAATTGGATGAAAAAATTTTAAGGGAGGCGGAAGATGACGGGCACACGAACCGTGCCGCGGCAATTCGCAAAATGATATTTTTTTATTTGTCGCAGAAGTCGCAAATTGTCGCATTCACGGCATGGAAAAATCAACAACAAAACACTGAACCGAATCCGAGTACCTTATGAGGAACTATGGGGATATCACTGCCATTAAGGCATGCGGGGAGAAATGGCCACGATTGTTGTCTCCAACGATGGCAGCGGCGTACTGTAAACTAACACTGGCACAATTTACATCAATACCAGTGCTCGCGGCTTTGGTTCATAACAACCTGTTCGGGATGCGGATGGTGGACAGAATGGAACTTGATGATGTCCTGACTCGCGAAATTAAATCCATAAAAGAAAAATCTCAACGGGAAAATATTCATGGATAAGTACAATTTCATCAGCCTTAACCCAGAAGTGAACAAAGCAATAGCAAAGGCAAAGCAACGTAAACGCCGGCGCGAATGGTGGGAGAATAATGATGAAACTATTTTTGGCATCATTAAAGTAATTTTGCTGGCGGTAATCATTATTGCTTTTGCACTAATGAACTATGGTGGTGAAAGATGAGCGACAATATGAAAATATGGAACGCAGTGGAAGTCACAAATCCAGCATTCACCACTTCGGTCAACCAGCGCGGAGGATTCACGGCCATCGATGCCTATTACCAGATACGGCAGGCAACCGAGCTTTGGGGTACATATGGCGGCACATGGGGGCTTCGCCATCTAAAACGCGAGCTTCATCCCGAGATGGAGATGGCCACGCTGGACGCAGAATTTTATTACCCTGGTGGATCGTTTGAAATCGGCAACAGCATCGAATTGAAAATCTCTACCAAAAACGGCATGAAATGGGATGACGAGTTTGTGAAGAAGCTCGAAACCAATACGTTGAGCAAGGCATTGTCGAAGCTCGGATTTGGTGCAGATGTATTCATGGGAAAATTCGACGATATGCGGTATATCCGAGAATTGAATAAAAAGTTCGGAAACCAGATGCCGGATGCACCCTCGCCACCGCCTTCTCCCATCAGTCAAGTCGGACCGCGCGGCGGTAACGTGCCAATGAGTACTTCGCCTATCATCGCGCAATCCAGAACGCCGCTACCGCCACCGCCGCCTAAAAAATAATTAATAATCTCAACCAAACGGAGGAAACATGAGAAAATTCAGAAGAAACAAAAGAGCATAAAAAAGAAGCCGGAAAAAGCCAAACGTCTTTTTCAAAGGACCAAGGATTTGAGAATCTTTATTAATACCATACACAATGCCATCAATATGATGAAGGATTATGGACTTGCCGTACAATATAAACAGATAGACAAAGGCGACAGCATCGAAATCACCGTTCGTATTCCAAAAGGCTGAAAGCTTTTTATTGTCCTACTTTCTGCAGATCAGATCTTTCCGCTTATCAGCAATATACCGATTATGATAAAAGCCAGGCCGGATGCGGTGTGAATATAGTTTTGCGGAACATATTTTGTAAGGATTCCCCCCGCAACTACGCCGATCAGGGAAGAAGCGACAAGAGCGAGAGCCGATCCGAGAAATACCATCCATATGGATTTTGATTTGGCAGCCATCAGCATGGTTGCCAGCTGTGTTTTATCACCCAACTCTGCCAGAAACACCAGGCAAAAGGTCATAAGCAATGTTTTCATGAAAACCCCCATAAATGCTATTGATTTTGCTGCAAATACTCATCCCGCCGAAACAACGAAAGATAAGGTGCCGCTCGTTATTATGCAGCAATGCGACTTTTGCTGTAGAATCATATATATCTATATATCATCTATACTGGAATGTATTAAAAAATATGACTTAGCTCTTTTCACTGGCCCAATTATAAACTATAATAGATATAACAAGGTATAGACAAGGTACGGGTACGAGTTTAGCCGATACAAAGGATGTATTGAAATTCGTTGATAGATATAACAAGAATAAAAAGGTGGCGGGCTCATGTCTAAAATTATTGCAATTGCCAACCAGAAGGGCGGTGTGGGCAAGACAACCACAAATGTGAATTTAAGTGCCTGTCTGGCAGTTCTCGGCAAAAAGGTACTGACCATTGATATTGACCCCCAGGGCAATACGACCAGTGGGCTGGGCATTGATAAAAACCGGGCGAAAAAATCCATTTACGATGTCATAATAAATGGAATTCCAGCCAGGGAGACAATCTATCATACCGAAGTGGAAAATCTGGATATCATCGTTTCCAAAATCCAGTTGGCAGGAGCGGAAATCGAGCTGGTCCCCATGATGGCGAGGGAGACCATTCTGAAAAAGGCTCTGGAAGAGATAAAGGGGGATTATGACTATATCCTGATTGACTGTCCTCCCTCACTGGGGCTGATCACCATTAACGCTCTAACTGCAGCGGACAAGCTACTAGTCCCCATACAATGTGAATATTATGCGTTGGAGGGCCTGACCCAATTGATGAGCACCTTTGAGCTGGTGAGGAGAAATTTAAATCCAAAGCTGGAAATCGAAGGAGTTGTACTGACCATGTTCGATTCCAGGACAAATCTATCGATCCAGGTAGTGGACGAGGTAAAGAAATATTTCCGAAACAAGGTATATACGACGATCATCCCCAGGAATGTCAGGCTGGGAGAGGCACCAAGCCATGGTGTCCCAATTATCGTCTATGATCCGAAGTGTGTCGGCGCAGAGGCATACACCGACCTGGCACAGGAAATGATAGACAATGAATTGGAGGAGATGGAAAACTGATGGCAATGAAGAAAGGATTAGGAAGAGGTCTGGATGCCCTGTTTGAAAGCTATAAGGAAGAGACGGGGATGACCAATTATGAAAAAGCGCTGGTACAGGAAATCCGGATAACAGATATCGATCCGAATCCGGACCAGCCCAGAAAGCAGTTTGATGAAGAAGGAATTCAGGAACTGGCGGAATCCATCAAGGTTCACGGAGTGGTACAGCCCATTATTGTAAAGCAAACAGAAGATCGATATATGATCATAGCGGGCGAGAGAAGATGGAGAGCTGCCCGGGCGGCAGGCAACGTATCCATACCGGCCATTATGATGAACCTGAATGAAGAACAGATCATTGAAATCGGCCTGATTGAAAACCTCCAAAGAGAAGATTTAAATCCCATTGAAGAAGCACAGGGCATAAAGAAATTGGTGGACAAACTGAATCTTACCCAGGAAGAGGCCGCGGAACGCCTTGGGCGCAGTCGGCCGGCTGTGGCGAACGCATTGCGGCTGTTGAATCTGTCCGGACGAATTCAAGAATACCTGTTGGAAAATCGGCTGACAGCAGGGCATGCAAGGACATTGCTTTCTATTGGCGATGAAAAGCTCCGGGAAGAGGCTGCTAAGAAAATTATTGAAAAGGATCTGAATGTCCGGGACACCGAAAAACTAATTAAGAACTTGAACGCAGAAAATAAAAAAAGCAAAAAGGGTAAGGAAAAGCCAAGCTACATAACGGAAATCGAAGCAGGATTAGAAGAATCTCTTGGGACCAAAGTCCAAATTATTCCCGGCGCCAAGAAAGGGATCATTGAAATCGAATATTACAGCAACGAGGATTTGGAAAGAATTATTGACCGGGTGTCTGCCCAGAAGGGAAAATGATTCTGCTGCAAAAACTCATTCCGCCGAAACATGGTTGCGAGTCAGCAACCAACGGACTCATCCTTGAATTTCCTCGGTTATATTTTTTCATGCAAGTGTCCTTCGTTATTTTGCAGCAATGCAACCTTTTACAGTAGAATCAAAGATAGAAGAAAAAGGAATGTTTCACGTGAAACACAGGATAAAGATATTTATATTTTGTTTTACGTGAAACATTCCTGCTTTACAAGCAGCAGGAGGAATATATTGTGAAGATGCCGAAGATATCGAAAATAACAGTTAAAAAGATTCTTAAGAAATTATTTCGTGCTTATTGGATGGCTTCTGCACTATCCTGTTTCAACTGGGTAATAATCTTTTCATTTTACGAACTGAAAAAGTATCAAGTATGTGGTAAGGTAGATACAGCGATATGGGTGATCATTACCATCGATTCCATAGCAGTTGGAACTTTGCTGGTATACACCTATCAGAAAGAGTATGGTAAAAAATGATTTTATTGCAAAAACTCATTCCGCTGAAGCCTGGGGTAAGTCAGCAGCGACTCATCCTATCTTATATTTACTCGGTTACATCTCATGCAAGCGTCCTGCTCGGAGAAGCTAAAGAATGATATTACATATCATTTTCTGTATTCCCTATGAATAAACGCTGACATAGGTTAGATGCAGAACGATATACTTCTATAATAATCCCCTTTTCAATTCAGCCATAAAATATTTTGCGAATTCCTGTTGTTGGCGATATATTATCTGCGCCTCAGGCAAATGCATGTACCTTTATCCAGTATATTGTTTTCTAGCACATCCGGAGGAACTGCAGATCCCCATATCAAATCTTTGGCAATACGATATTTTTCTTTCTCTTTACGTGTGACCGTCTTCGTAATCAATCCTTCCGATGTACAACATTCCAATATAATATGTCCCTTCCGAACTTGAGGATGACGCAGTACACGACCTTGGATGGGGTATCCTTCCAGACGGGAAGCTGTGACAAAAGAAAACTTCTCATCTTCGTAGGACATCTCTGCGGATTTTACTTGTTTGTGAAGACAGGAACGGGATACTCTCTGTGAAAAATGACACCAATTGCCGTCTGTCATTGGACAGGATAGATTACATGAGCAGGGAGCAAGAATGGCGGCATCGGATGCCATAAGTTGCTCCCGTGCCAGCCTTATACGTGCGAACCCGGCTGGCGTGCCGGGCTCGATCAGTAAAAGGATCCCCCTTGTAGCCTCCCATAAACTCTTTATATAGGATTCTCTGTTCGATTCCCTCAGTTCACCTAATACATAGGAAGCAGTCACTATATCATAAGTGTCGGTATCCCCGGTATTCATCTTTGTAGTATTGGCAGACGACTGAAGCAGATCAGTGATATCCATTTTGCGCCAAACCGCGTTTTGGATCGGCGGCGGGGAAGAATATCCGGCTAATTTTTTTCCCAATGCAATCATGCTTTCTTCCCGTTCCAAAAGTGTCATATGCTGTAGAGTTGGCCAGACAGAAGAAGCCGCCCACATTATGGTGCCAGGTCCTGCTCCTGTATCAAGAAGAGTTTGAGGATTCCATTGGGGAAGGCATTCCTGAATCTGCTTCATAGCGAAATATGCCGCTGCAAAGGTAGCCGGCATACGAAAGGCTGCATAGGCTTTTGCGTCCTCCTTTGAGTTGAGAAAGCTCTTGCCGTCAGCCTTCTTGCATTCCCGATAACGATCAGAGAGGCCGGTTGCCCGATTCGCAATTCTTCGGATGGATTTATTGGATAATTCGGTTTCAATTGCATATTTTAAATCACTTGGCAGTTCCATATTATCACACCCTTGATTCTACTGTAACAAGTCATTTCACTGCAAAATAATGAAGGCCGCCTTAGCCTTAGTTGCAGAATCAGCCGACGAAATAGCAGCATTTTTGAGGTAAGAATGACACGGATGTTATTTTTAGCATCTCCAGGCACGGATGCCTGATGAGATGCGGCCGAGAAAATGCAAGATGAGTCGCCGCTGATTCGCAACTTGGCTTCGGCGGACGAGTTCTTGCAGTGAAATCACCTTTATTTGTTTCACGTGAAACATTGTTCTGTTGTAAATGAGCTCTTACAGCACACCAAAGTTATATTGCCGTAAAAATTATCGATAAGCTTCCACGGACAAAGTTTGTAAAGATATTGGTGCTGTAAAAAAAGTCCGACAGCAGAGAACCGTCCAAATATTCATTAATGATATCAGCGGGAGCCAATGTCATTAAAATAGGAATAAGGGCAAAGAACAAATAGATGATGAAAAATCCCCGAATCAGACCAAACCCCATACCCACAAGGCTGTCAAACTGCTTCAGGACAGGCAGATTCCGGATAGCCTTTCCGATGCTGATGATAATGATAAAAAGCAGCTTTACCAGGAGGAATAACAGGAGAAAGCTTATAATATTGATAATAATGGTTGCCATGGTGGAATCAAAGAATTCACCCAGGGATTTCAACCCGTTCGTAGATTGAAAGACATCGGAGGTCAGTATTCTGCTGAAAGGATTGGGCAGAGCAAGCCTATCCACAATACGGGAAATCTGATCCTTTGTAAAGGAGCCAATATTGGTCATCCTGTCCTCCACATTGGTTATCTTGGCGGATCCATCCACATAAAACGCTATAGTACTCAATAGATTCGGAAATAGGTTGAGAAGGATCTTTGTAAGCATGGGATAGAAGATTACGGCTATAATCCAGGATAAGAAGAAGGATGCCGCATGCAATGCAGACAAGATAAATCCATTATATGCGCCGATAATCATGCTGATAGCCATTATAAAAAGTATTGCAAAATCAACGATATTCATTCCTCGTCTTCCTCCTGTTTTTCGGTAGTGTACAGCTGCAGGGTATTGCTGTCCGTACGGACATAGAGATTCTCCGGTTTATAGGGGTCTACTTCGAGAGTATTGACTGGATCCGGTAATTTTTGCTTTTTGGTTGTCCTTCCATTTTTATTTAAAAATACAAGTGTCTTTTTATATTCCAGACCGATATACCCATTCCGATAGGTCCGTAAATTGGATAAATACTTTGGAAACTCCTTAACGGAACGATCTCCGTTATTCTGAACAAACAGGCAATTCCCTTTGTCTTCCCCAATATGCGTTATTTCTGGAAAGTACAACAACAAGCCGTTTTTCTCGGGTATCGCATCAAACAATCCATTGGAATCATTTTTTACCGACCAAAGTAGCTTCCCATCAATATTATAACATAATATATTGTTGATTCCTATCAAAACGATAGCGCTTTTCAACCGGAATATATTGTATAGGAACTGATCTTCCAAAGACAGAACGCCATACAATTCATTCCGGTTTACATAATGAAAAACACGGGAAAAAGGGACTGGGGCATCCAGACTCATGGTCAATAAAGAAAGATCCTTGCCGCCACGGGAACTGTCCGCAGAAATATATTTGGAATCTCCTATACCGTCCAGTGAAATCAGAAAGTCACTGCCCCTCACCAGAACAAAAGGTTCCACTGCGGATTCTTCATTCTGGATCAAAAGCAGCAAAAAATCGCTATACTCCTTCATATCCCAGAGATGGATGTCTTTGTTTTCGTATACCATGGAAAATGGAACCGTCTGGGTATTGTATATCCTGTTACTTGCAGTGGCAATATAATTTTCCGTATGTGCAATAATATCGATATTCCCATTTTCAGCAGACAAATCGTCCTGCTTGAAGGGAGGCAGGATATCCGTTCCATCCAAATCATAAAACCTGGAAGGGGATCCGCAGATGACCAGACCTTCCGGGAAAAAGTGCAGATCCTCTTCTTGAGCAAAGGAGATAGGGTCTGCAGAATAAGCCGGGACCAAATCAGGATTTGCCTTTTGCCGGATAGTAGGGATAAAAAAATAAAATACGACAATCACTGCCAGCAGCAATGCCGTCATGATGATTTTCCTTCTGCGGCGCATATCGTTTCTCCTTTCGGATCATCTTACATATTATTCGTGATAAAACGCCAAATTCCTGCATCTATAAGAAATTACCATTGTCCGTTGCATGTAGAATTAGGTACATACACCGGCTATTTAACTGGTATAAGTGGACGATTTTTAAACATAAGATACTATGAAAGCACTGCAAGGAATAATCTACATGATTCATGCCGTTTGTGGGCAGAATAATTGAAAGCGGCCCGTTACAAATAAATCGATCAGGAGGCTCATATGGAGAACGTTCATGATGAGATATCAATCGACGTAAAGGATCCCCATGCATTAACTCTCTTCAGCAGAGGCTTTGAAGGGCTCTTTAAACGTTGCTATTCGGAAGAATTCAAGGATGTCGTCCTGGTATGCATCGGAACGGACCGGTCTACCGGGGATTGCCTGGGACCCCTTGTAGGGCATAAATTGAAATTGATACAATACAGCAGGGTATATGTATATGGGACACTGGATCATCCTGTCCATGCAAAAAACCTGTGTGATGTGATCCGGGAAATCGAACAGAAGCATGAACGCCCCTTTCTGATTGGAATTGACGCCTGTCTGGGCAAGCCGGAACGCATAGGGCAGATCAGCATTGGAAAGGGCCCGTTGCGGCCGGGGGCGGGAGTCAACAAAAATCTGCCCGAAATCGGACATATGCATATCATTGGGGTGGTTAACATGAGCGGCTTCATGGAATACCTGATATTGCAGAATACCCGGCTGAACCTGGTGATGCGAATGGCGGACACGATAAGCAGCGGAATCCATTTTAATATATGGAAATACGTGGGAAAGAATGATGCTTTTACGGCTTCGGCGGATGAGTTTTTGCAGCGGAATCAATAATAGCCTGAGTGGAACAATGGGCTGTATACTCTGTTCTCGATCACGGAAATGATTTCATCCGGGGATTTGCCCCTGGCATGGATCAAAAGGATGCTGGAATCGAGGGATGCCGTGTCGGAGAGCAAGCTGTTGTTTAAGGATGCGTGAAAGGTCTGCCGACTCAGAATATCCTGCTCCTGATAGATGTAGGCCGAAACATAGCCGTTTATTTCATCTTCATATACGGTATCATATCCCCGCTGTTCCAGTATGGCTTTCAGGTCGTCCAACCCTCTTTCCAACGCTATGGTTTTCATAAAAAAACACCTCCGGTACTTTATTGTATTATTGTTTCGGAAAGGTGTTCTTTTTATTCGGCAGATTGTTTCTCGCTTATCGGAATGCTCTTTCAATCGCTTCCTTTTCTTCATCGGACAGCGCATATTTTGATTGTTTCGCTTTTATAGGTTTGGCAAAGGTAGTGGACGCGTTTCTGCCGTAGAGGCCGGTCAGGACAAAACCGTCTCCGTCTTCATCCAGCAGTGCGATGGAATAGCTCTGATCCCCGCCCATCTGGTCAAAGGCATTGTATCGGATCATACCGGCTCTCTGTATGCACCGGTCCAGCTTACCGTTTATGGAGGAGAGATCCAGTTCCAGATCCTTGATGCGCGTCAGACCGTCCTGAAAAGTATCCAGATGGTGGTACAGCATCGCCTCCAGGTTCTTGTTGTCGGAACCTCTCATAAGTCTCTTGTACTTCCGCAGTACCCTGCTGGTCCGGAAATAATTAGCCAGAACGAGCAGAAAGGAAATCAGGGCCAGAACGGCTGCACCGAAGACGATTTCCGTTGTGTAATGCTTTACAAATGCAATGATAGTATCCATAGAGCCTCCTTGTCAGATATCTCCAAACACATGAATGGACAATGGCATCAGCCGGAATGTGACCGGTGTCGTCATAGCACAGTCTCCGTCTACATTGACTGCCAGCGCTTCGTTCGAAAGGATCTGAACCTCCCTGCAGCGGTAAGTCGTCACATAGGACAGCTGAAGATGCTCTCCTTTTATGAATTTCACCATCAGAAAAGGAATTTTGTATCGGGGTACCGGTTTTATCAGTATGACATCCAAAAAACCGTCGACAACCGATCCCTCCGGGTTAACCTTCATTCCGCCGCCATAGTAAACTCCGTTGCATATCGCCGCCAGGAATATTTTTCCCGTTATGCGGGTCCCATCCATTACCAGGATAACATCCTTGGGCTTGTAGGTCAGGAATTTCAGGAGAGCGGATACCGGATAGGCGGCAGTGCCTTTTATAAACCTTTTCACTTTGTGTAGATCGCGAATGATCTCCGCATCAAATCCGATGCTGGCAATATTCAGGAACACCCGTCCATTAAATCGGGCCATGTCCACCACTTTGGCAGGGTATTCCGTTATCATCCGCAGGGCATCCTCGATATGGTGAAATCCGGAGGGTACCTTCATCGCTTTGGCAAAGTCGTTGCCGCTGCCCAATGGGATTACCCCAAGAGAAATGGAGGTACCGATCAGACCGTTGGCTACCTCCAATACCGTTCCGTCTCCGCCTACCGCAACCACGGCAAAATAGTCCTCCAGGCGTTCCTCCCGGACGATATGCGTTGCATCCCCCACAGAGGCGGTTTCCAATATTTTGCATTTAATATCTCTGTCCGCACAATACTTTTCAATCAGCGGGATGGCTTCCCTTGTTCTACCCTTGCCGGCAACGGGGTTCAAGATAAATAATAAGTTCATGCTGCAACTCCCCGGAAAATACTATCGGAACAGATAACCTCTGCTTCTGTGCCTTCTCTTCCTTCGGATGAAGAAAGATAACAGAATGATAATAATGATAACAGCCAGGAAGACAAATTCAACCGGGATATCCATTCCGCCTATCGAGATGGTCTTTACCAGTTTATCTTCCTTTTCGGATGCCGACTCTTCCCTTGGCGGGGACGTCTCCGGTGGAGGAGTCGGCTCCTGGGTAGGAGGCGGGGGTAGAACGGAAAGTTCATCTTCCATCCATTTCAGGAAAAGCGCATTGCCCATCACATAGTTTTTGGAACTGTTGAGATATGCATAGAGGGCGGTATTGTCAGCTGCTGCGTTTTTCATATATTGATACCTGTCATAAATGATCCGATTCTTTATGGTGCCTTCCAATTCCCCGAAGAGGGGCTGTCCCTCCAACTGATCGAATAATGCGGCCATCTGGTCTGTTTGATAAAGGCCCTCATAGGACAACGCCTTAAGAAACAAAAGCTCATTCTTCAGAGGGGAACCGCTTTGGGAGGTCAGATATTCGTCAACCTCATGAATGACCGCCTCATAGGATTTATCGGTAAAAGCCTTGCCAATGGAGCCGATGGCCGAATCGCCTGGTGCCTGTGACGTGATATACTCTGCCGCAAGTTGTTCGACGGAACGGAAGTACAAGCGAATAGTATCCGGTACTTCGGAATTCCGGTACCGCCAGGTCAGGCGCCCTTTTTCATCATATTCCTGCGGCAATACGGAGGGGTTGGGTTCGAAAACATAAGGCGCCTGAGATCCCAGGTCAGCGATGATCTCGACATTCTGTGCAAGCCCCTGCCAGGCTTTCAGATACTCCAGGGGCAGAAAGACGCTTCTGGTACCGTCTTCCGCCTTCTGATTCTCTGTGGTATAGGACAGATCGATAACCTTGTGCTCCTTCGGCGGAATGCTGACCGTCCAGGCGTGCCAATGGTCGGGAATATCGGTGATGCCGGTGTCCTCCGGATTCGTTCGGTTTTTCCGCCGGGTCGGATATTGCTTTTTTCCGTCCATGATAACTTCCATATCGGATATTTTAGTGGTTCCCTGGTCTATGTAGGACGGCATGCCCAACATAAGATCCGCCTCCGTATCCGGACTGGTGTTTTGAAGAACCAGAGTCGCATTGGTCTCCGTGATGTCGGATTCTACTTTCAGATAAGCTTTATAGGAGATCACCTGTACGGTTCCCTCTTCAAAAATGACGGCGGAGGAGGATACCCTGGTCAGGGGCGACGGTACGGCTCCGGCTGCAACAGGTGCTGTCAGGATGATCAGAAAAAACAGCAGCGATATGCATTTTTTCATCTTTTTCTTTCCTGCCTTTCCAGTTAAAATAAGCTTATATCAAAGTATATCCTTTTTATATATAAGTTTAACATACTCTATATAAAAGGACAAGATAATCCAAAATTCGTAAAGCTAATTTTTTCTGGAAGTCTTGGGAGAAAGGGCCAATGCAGTTTCCTTAAGGCCGTCCAACAACGGCGTCAATTTGCCGCGGTAATAGATATACAGGCGGTGCAAAGGACGCGTCATGGATACATACAGCAATTTGGCATGCAGAGGATCTTCCGGGTAGGAGTCCGCCGACGCATCGGCCAGGATGACCGCATCGAACTCCAGGCCCTTTGCCAGATAAGCGGGCAGTATGACAGTACCTCCGGGGTATTCCTTTTCCTTGCCCGTTATGATCCTGATATCCGGAATCTGTTTCCGGATTCGTTTACCGAGCTCCATGCACTCTTCCCTGGTTTTGCACAGGACGGCAATGGTCTGCAGACCATTGCTTTGACAATCCCTGATATTTTCCACAATCCGACCGGAACCTTCCGCAAGATCGGCCACAGGCCGGATTTCGGGCACCTGTCCGTGACGAATGACCGGTTCTGCCAGCGGCAGATCATATGCCAGCTTACGGATTACCGTATTGGCGGCATCCATAATCTCCACAGTAGTACGATAGCTCTGCTTCAGGGTAAGGTACCGGCATTTGCCCTGGAACACTTCCTCCATGACAGTGTTCCAGTCCGTCGTACCGCGATAAGAATGGATTCCCTGGCACAGGTCTCCCAGTATGGTCATCGAGCTGCCGCGGATCAGCCTTCTGAGCAGGTATAATTGAAAGACACTGAGATCCTGGGCTTCGTCCACTACAATATGCTCGATGGGTATTTTCTGGTCCAGACCGTCAACCTCCAGCTTCAGATAGAGCAGAGGTGCCAGGTCTTCCGTTTCCGGATTTTTTTCCTTTATATCATGCAGGGTGGTACGTTTTATATAGGCAATCAGCTCTTTGTCAATACGGCCATCGGACAGCTTTTCAAAGGAGCCGTCAAGAAAGAAGTCCGTATAATATTGCAGAGGGGTCCTTTTTCCCGTCCGATCCAGATAGTTCTTCACGGCCGACCTGGATTCGCTGCTGATTTCACGGATTTGCGCATCCTTCTTTTCAATGGTCCGAATGATCTGCTTCCTCATGGAATCCTCATCCAGAGACATGTTCTTCAGTGCCATAACCTTTTGATCGCAAACCTTTTGAAGCCGTTCGCCAAGCCTTGCCATCTCGCTCCTTACCCTGCGCTGAAGCACATGCTGTATTCTTCCCATACGCTTCCGGAAAGGCAGATCGGGATATTCTTCCCGAAACAGAGTCAGAATTTCATCCCGGGCCATTATGGAATAAGGACCCAGTTTGAAATCCCCTTCCGGTAAATAAGTGTCTTCCCGCTGGTGGAGATATGCTTCCAGAATCCTTTTAAAATCCATGGAGGATTTGAAGAGGGAACTTTTGGTCACCAGGGCGGACTCTGCGGTGGAAATTGCCGTGGTATTTGTCAGGAAGGCCAGCTTTTCATTGGGATCCTGCACCTTCAGCCTGCATTTCAGCAAGTCCAGGGCAAGATCGATGAATGTGGTCTGCTTTACCTTCTCTACCCCCAGTTCCGGCAGCACTTCCGATATATAGTTCAGGAACAGTTTGTTGGGCGCGATGATCAGGAAGCTTTCCGGCTTGATGGTTTTTTCATAGGTATAAATAAGGTAGGCGATCCGGTGAAGCGCTATGGTGGTTTTACCGCTTCCGGCAGCTCCCTGCACGATAAGCGGGTTCCACATGTCTGCCCGTATGACCCGGTTCTGCTCCGCCTGGATCGTGGAGACGATATCCTTCAAACGGTTGTCGGCATTGGCTCCCAGATAGGATTGAAGGAATTCGTCGTTGGTGGTGATATCGATATCCATGATATCCAGCAGTTTCCCATCGTCAAGGGAGAATTGCCGCTTCAGACCGAGCTCGCCCCGGATCATTCCTTCCGGACATTGGTATCCGGCTCTTCCCAGCCTTTCCTCATAATACAGGTTGGCGGCGGGAGCGCGCCAGTCGACGATGATGACCTCCTGATCTTCTTCCCGGATCAGGGAGGTTTTGCCGATATAGATTTTTTCCTTACGGGCGGCACCGTCTTCATGAAAGTCGACACGGGCAAAATAAGGCTTTTTCCGGGAGGATGCCAGGTTTTTCAGCCGGAGTCCCATTCGGTCCTGAAGCATGGTGTTGATCATCAGTGTGATATAGTTTTCACTGTCTGACGAATCAAAGTGCATCATTGTTGATTTTACCGTTTGATCCACCTTCGCCTTTTTGCTTATCTGGGACAGGATGGTCTGATCAATATAGCGCAGGGTATCGTCCAGTCTGTCCAGCTCCTGCCGGTAATCCGGATGTTCTTTCGCGGCCATATGGTACACCTCCTATTATCATAGCGCATAAAGGTCATCCCATCGGTATTATTTCCTAGATCGATTCGTTTCGTGATGGGAGAGCAACACGCGGAATCCATTTTACACAAAACAACAGGATAAACCAAGTTGCCGTTTCAGTCAAACACAACGTTTCACTGGCCGCAATACAGAAGATCTCCGGTCATTCGGTTATTTCTCAGAAAATCGTAATTTTTCTTGACACTTTGGCATTTGATTGATTATATTTCGAGGTTTTTCCTGCAGTGTGCCATTGGAGTATGCGGATTCCTTGTCGAAACCTTCTGCATTATATAAATTGGTGTAGATAGAAAAATATGGGTAATAATTTGGGAAATAAAGGTTTTCAAAAGGATGCAATCGAAATAGAATACTTATTCTTCAAAGAAATGGAGGAATGAAAATGGATGTTCGGATCTGTGAGAATAAGGAGGAAAGGGCCGTTACGGTTACTCTGCTGCTTTTTCGGACCGGTGTTTTTTTGTTTTCCGTCCTGCTGGTCATAAAAACAGAGGGGCCTCTCCAATACTGGAAAGGCATTCTTCTCTTGTGCTTCGGAATATACCAGACCCTGGTTGCCTGCATGTTCCGGCCGGTTATGAGCATCGGGTCCGCCAGATTGCTTTTTTGCAGCGCCGATCTTCTGATCACCCAGACGGCGATATTCCTGACAGGTGGGATAACCAGCCCGTTTATCCCCTGCATCTTTATGCCGGTTTTTACTCTGCACTTCCTCTATGGAAAGAAAGGAATTGCCCTTGGAGTGCTGAGCTGCCTGGCAAGCGCCGGGGCTATCTTCCTGGTTTCAAAGGGGACTTTGCCGGTGGCAGGGAACATGGATATGGATGTGAGCCTGGCGGTAATCGGCATCAGTGTCATTTTATTTTATATCATACCCTACCTGGCGCTGAGAAAATATTTTGTCAACAGCTCCCGGCTGATCCGTCTGGAGGAGAAAAACGATGATCTGGACGATATGAACAACAAGCTGATGGTGCTCTATGAGATGACCGGCAGGTTCAACTATGAGAACGGTATTGCCCAGATTATGGACAGGCTGCTTGCCCTATGCAACGAGCTGTTCCGGACGGATCGGATCTGCATTTTTCTGATCCGCAACGGGGAAGTGGAGATTTACGGCAATCCTGCCCCCGAAGAAAAAGAAAACATTTATCAGCTGATTATGGAACAAAAGAAGGGAAACCATCCGAAGGAAAGCAAAGAATATATCCTTCAGGAAGGTTCCCTGGCGATCCCTCTGATACGGGGCTCCCGTATCGACGGAGTGCTTTCCCTCAACGGTTGGGACCAGCATGAAATCACCGACAAGGAAGCCATACTGTTCTCCCTGATTGCCAACATGATCTGCACTTATCTGGAAAACCTGGAGTATGTAGAATCCCTGCAGTTGAAGCATATCCCGGACACCAGCGTCCTTCTGAACCATCTGGATTCCGGCAAGGCGGTCAAAGGCATTCTGGACAAACGGATTCTCCCCACTTAGCGGGACGAGGGGGCGGAGCTCAGGAAAATCGGGTTCGACCAGGCTGTTCTGCCCGATAGGTCCTCACATTCCACTCTCACATATTTTTCGGTACCTTTCAGATGGTATTCCGCGGATGTAATGGTGCCGTTTCTGCCCGCAAAAGTGCTGTGCCCCCAATTTTCATAAGTAACAAAATGGATAGCCCGGACAGGGGAGCATTCTATAAAAACGGTTCCGTCTTTTACCCGGTAATCATAAATTTTGGGGCCGCTGGAAGCATAAAAGCTTCCCTGCTCAAGGGACTCCATAATGGCATCCTTTGTCAACTCGGGTGCCTTTACCATAATCCACCCTCCGAAGCGATCGTCAATGTGATGGTGGCAGTCATCGGTGGCGACGGCCCAGATCCGTCTTCCCCTTCGCAGCAGGGAATCCCAATAATCGACGCTCAGGCCGGTATGACTTTCTACCGCACAGCCATAGTTATATACTTCCAGGGCAAAGTAATCCTTCAGATCAATAAAATCGTCCAGCTCCAGTCTCGACCAGTTCGGATGGCAGAAGACCGCCTTCATGCCCTTCTCTTTGAGACGCCGGATCATGTTCTGGGCGGACTCCATGCCTTCCCATTCCCCTGCCTGAAAGGGTTCCCCGTCATCAAATCCTCCCGTGACACCTTTCTCCTGTATGCCCACACAATGGTAAATACTTATCCGGTCCGGTTCGTATTTTTCGATGTTGACTTCAATGCCGGGAATGACTATAAAATTGTCGTCATTATAGGCATCGGTAACCGTAAACCGGTTATGGTCCGTAAACGCCAGAAAATGATATCCTTCCTTTTTATATAGCCTTGCGACCTCTTCCTGACTCAGCGCTCCATCCGAGTTCGCGGTATGACAGTGAATATTACCCTTATACCAGTTTCCGTTTGCAATGAAGCCGTTGTGTTGATTCATCCGATTCATCTTCTCCTCTCCCATAATTGATTCTGCTGTAACAAGTTTAATGCTGTAAAATAACGAAGACCGCCTTAGCCTTAGTTGCAACACGTCTACGACGGATGAGTTCTTGCAGCCAAACCATGCATTTCCTTCTGCTATCCAGTATAGTTTAGAACCTGCTTATAAACAATAGCCATTTTTGTTTCGGAGATTGCCATATTTTGTAGGCTGACCGATTGCCTGTTGAAAGCATGAAATCCGCCAATGAAATAAATACTATTCTTATCAGTAAGTTTCAACGGATAAGGAGGAAAAAGAATGTGGTGGAATTCGTGGAATTCATGGAATCCAAACGGTAACGGGGCTTTCCCTCCGGTTTTTTTCAATGGAAACGGGGACCGGGACCGCGTCAAGGAAGGCAATGAGTATTACCGCGTTTATGTGAACGATGATTATGTGGGGGACAAGGAATGCATCGCCCAGGGCGACGGCGGATCTTCTTCCGTGGAGGATTATTTGAAGTCCAGGGGATTTGATGGCCTTAACATCCAAACGGAGGGCAACCGGATCCGGGTCCAAACCGATCCGGGCGACCTGGCGGAAGATATCAAAAGACATCTGTCGGTTTATCTGAACATAAGATAGTACATGGCTGCAGGCACCTGCAGCCTTTTCGGATGAAATATTTCATTTGGAAAGGAATAATTCGGGAGGAATGGGAGATTGGATGTCGAATTAATATAGATTATATGTAAAGGTATGCAAAGGCAAAGGAGTTTGAGGGATGGATTATTTAAAGATAAAACAGCTGTCAGAGAAGGTAAAAGCCAATGTGCAAAAGGTCATCGTCGGCAAAAGCGAAGTGATCGATCAGCTTATGACCGCCCTGATTGCCTCCGGCCATATCCTGCTGGAGGATGTCCCCGGTATGGGCAAAACGCTTCTGGCCAAGGCGACGGCACGCTCCCTGAATCTTACATTCCGGAGGATCCAGTTTACGCCCGACCTGCTTCCTACGGATATCAGCGGACTGAATTACTTCAATCAGAAGGCGGGAGAGTTTGTTTTCCGGCCGGGGCCGGTCTTCACCAATATCCTGCTTGCGGATGAAATCAACCGTGCCACGCCCAGGACCCAGTCCAGCCTTCTGGAGTGCATGGAGGAACGCCAGGTAACCATTGACGGCGAGACCAGAGTACTGGACCGGCCCTTCCTGGTGATCGCCACTCAGAACCCGGTGGAAATCCAGGGGACCTTCCCGCTGCCGGAAGCTCAGCTGGACCGGTTTCTGCTGAAGATCAGAATGGGTTACCCTACCACAGAGGAAGGGTTGGAAGTGCTGCGAAGGTTCAAGAGCAAACAGCCGCTGGAGAAGATCGGCGCCGTGGCTTCCCGGGAGGAGATACTGGAAGCGCAGCAGCAGTATTCCGATTGTTACGTGAGCGACGATATCCTGAAATATATGATGGACATTATTGAAAAAACAAGAAAGCACCCGGACCTGATTCTGGGCGTCAGTCCCCGCGGCAGCCAGGCCTTGCTGAAGTGTGTCCAGGTCCATGCCATATTGGAAGGCCGGGAATATGTTTCCCCCGACGACGTAAAGACCATGGTGAAGCCGGTATTGGCCCATCGCATCATCCTGAAGAACACATCCAGAATAAAGGAAAACTACAACGAGCAGATTCTTGACCATATTGTAAAGGAGATTCCGGTTCCCGCCGAGGAAAAACTGATGAAAAAAGGAATGGAAGCATAATGTCCTTATCATGGTTACTATTCATAATAGCCGTTATCGTCCTTTTGCAGGGATGGATATACAAGCATTGGGGCCTGACGGGGCTGTCCTATACCCGTTCCTTCAGCACGCCTGCGGTATTTGAGGGGGAAGAGGCCGAGATGGTGGAGCGCATCCTCAACAACAAGCTGCTCCCCATTCCCTGGCTCCGGGTGGAGTCCAAAATGAACCCCAACCTGAAGTTCCACCGGCAATCCGATATGGCCATCAAGTATGATGAATTCCATAAAAGCTTTTTCAGCCTGATGCCCTTTACGGCCATCACCAGGCGCCACCGGATCTTTTGCAGAAAACGGGGCTGTTACCGGCTGTCCACCGCGGCCATGACCTGCGGAGACGCCTTCGGGATACAGGAACTGTACCGTGATTATCAGGTGGACGCACAGCTGCTGGTTTACCCCAGGCTGCTGCCCCTGAAGGAGATTCCATTCCCTTCCCATAGCTGGATGGGAGATGTTACGGTCCGAAGGTGGATCCTGGAGGATCCCTTCGTCATTTCCGGGGTCCGGGACTATCAGTATGGAGATCCCCTGAACCGCGTCAGTTGGAAGGCATCCGCCCGTACCGGGGATTTCAAGGTGTTCAACCGGGACCATACGGCGGATCCCCGCATCATGATCCTGCTCAATATCGATTTGAGCGAGGCCATGTGGGAGGCCGTTACGGATCTGGAACGGATCGAACGGGGTATTTCCTACAGCGCCACCCTTGCCCAGAACGCAATCGAAAACGGCATTCCTGTGGGTTTTGGCAGCAATGCCTATCAGATCGATGAGTCGGGGCAACCCATCCGGATCGAGCCCCAGCCCGGCCGGGAACAACTTACCTATATTTTTGAGATCCTGGCGAAGATGATCATAGCCAGGAGCTGTACGTTTTTTACGTTTCTCGAGGAGGAGCTGGAGCGGGACAGCAGTCCTATGGACATTCTCCTGCTGACCTCCTTTGTCAGCGTAAGAATGGAAGATCAGATCGATAAGCTCCGGCGGAAAGGACATTCCGTAGATCTGATCTATTTGGAAAGCGATACGGAGAAAGACGGAACGGAAGAAAATAGTGCGGGAGAGGACGATTCCGAGGTACAACAGAAAGGAACGGGAGAGAACGGCTCGGAAAGGAATCCCGGGAGGGAAAGGGGGACGGAAGCGGGATGAAATATTTGTTTTTCTTTTCCAGATTCGCGGCGTTCTGGATGGATACCTGGGCGTTATTCCCGATTGCGCTGACCGTCTGGCTGGCTGTTTTTCCAAGCATGGCCCCGTATGCCTTTGCCGGCATCCTGATGGGAGCGTATGTTTTGGGCCTGGTTCTCCGAAGCCTGCTGATCCGGAAAAACAGGCTGCCGACCCTGGCCGTTTCCCTTGCCGCATGCATTGGACTCGGTTTGCTGCTCGGCACAGGGATCGGAAGCGTCATAGGAATCGTCCTGCTGTCCTTTGCCGCAGTCTGCCGCGGCATCCTCGTTGCGGAACAGCCTCTTCGGAACGTTTTTCCCAGGGCATACTGCTTTACGGCATTGATTATCTATTTCTTTGCCTGGCTGCTTTATGGGCGGATGATTGCTCTGAAGGAATACCAGAGCTATATCCTGTATGCCGGCCTGATCGCTATACCCTCCATCCTGTACCTGATCAATTCCGATGTGCTGATGCAGGCATCCAGGGCGGAATTGAAGGAATCCTCCTCCATGCCGGTGGTAAAAAGGAACAATCGGATCATTATGGCGATTACTCTGATTGCCGGTATCCTCATTGCAGGCTACAATACATTGAAGGATGCCTTCGTGAATGCCCTGAAGACCGCATTCCTTTTTCTCATCGGGATCATAGACCGGCTCATGAACCTGCTGTATTCTCCCATGCAGGGAGGAGAAACGCCGGGAGAGGGGCAGACGCCCCAGCTGCCGCCCGCAGAGCCGGCAAAATCTTCGCCGTTCTGGGACATGGTGGTCATGATAATCGGCTATCTGATCGCTGCTGCCCTTCTGATTGGATTCCTGATCCTTCTTGTCCGAATGTTGATTAAGCTGTTTCGCCGCCTGGCAGAGCTGTTGAAACGATGGATGTCGGAAGGGGGCCGGCCGGATGAAGCTTATGGATACAGCGATGAAAAGGAAAACCTGATTGACTGGCAGTCCATCCGGCACAGCTATGCGGAGGGCATAAAGGACTGGATCGAGCGGACCTTCCGGAATGAACCCAAATGGAGCCAATTGACGGATAACCGGCAGAAGATCCGGTACTTATACCGGCACCTGATACTAAGATCTATCGCGGCCGGATATGCTTTCCGTGCATCACGGACACCGGACGAGACCATCCGGGACCTGGCGGAGCATGACAAGCTGGGAAAAGATCTGCAGCCCGTATTGAAGCGTTTGTACGGTATAGCCCGTTATGGGAACGGTACAATACAGGATTCCGAAGTGGAAACGCTGAAAAGGGATCTGAAAATTTGATCAGTTCTTTTCATATGGTTCCAGATGCGCGGTAATCTGCGCATTTTCATTGATGTCCCGCCGAATCTTATCTTCCAGGCTGTGGATCAGTTCGTGGGACTCCTCGATGTTCAGGTTCGGATCGGTCATGATATGCATGTCGATAAACAGACTGTTCTCATCCCCGCGGCTTCGGATATCATGGATATCCTTTATCTGGTCAAAGCTCATGGCAATGCTCTTGATCCTATCCGTATCGATAACGGCCTTATCCACCAGGATATCGCTGTTGGACCGGAATATTTCAAAAGCCGCATGCAGGATAAACCCGGATACGATCAGGGATACCGCCGGGTCGATGACGGGCGGCAGGCCCAGCTTGATGGCGCCGAGGCCGGTAAGTACCCCAATGGATACAAATACATCGCTTCTGGTATGCAAGGAGTCGGAAATCAGGATCGGACTGTTCAGCATTTTCCCTTTTCGATACTCCAGCATACTGACAAAAATATTGACGACTAAAGTAGCCGATAGGGCTATCAGGCTCTCCGGCGTAATACCGGGGGTAACGGGACGGATAAATTTACCTATCGCTTCTATGATGATCTTTCCTCCGAGCAGAAACAGCATGGTGGAGATAAACAGCCCGGCCAGGGTTTCAAATTTCCAATGGCCATAGGGATGGTCCGCGTCGGTGGGCTTGGAAGCCAGCCGGATTCCGATCAGGCCGACGATATTGGACGAGCCGTCGGTCAGGGAATGGTATCCGTCCGCCGTCATGCCGGCGCTTTTGATCATGGTCCCCACCAGGATCTTGACCAGGGCAACGGCAAAGTTTGCAAAGAGAATAATCCACAGGACGCGCTTGACCCTGTGGAAATCTTCTCCCGAACCCGTTCCGTTTCCGGTTTTGATCCCCTTGTTTTCTTTATATGATAACTGCATGAATCGCACCTCTTATCAATTAAGAATAATATAGCTAACATGATATACCATATCTCTATAAAAATCAATGAGTATATCAATAAATATTGTACCTTTTTTCTATGCCTTGATAGTTGATATAGATATCAATTGAGAATAATTATCTATTGAAATCTTATACTGTTACGCAACACGGCTTCGACGGAATGAGTTTTTGCAGCACAATCATTATTGTCATTATTGTTCTGGGAAAAAGAACATGCTTTTTGTTGCAATTCAAACAATAAATGGTATAATAAGGTTCAATAGATTCGTACAGGATTTTCATTCTGACTGGGAGCGTGTTTGATGGCAAAGTTTACAAAAGAAGATATCCTGCAGATCTGCAGGGAGAAGCAGGTGCAGTTCATCCGTCTTCAGTTTACGGATATATTCGGTACCTTGAAAAATGTGGCGATCACGGTAAAACAGCTGGATAAGGCCCTGAATAACCAGATCATGTTCGATGGATCCTCTATCGAAGGTTTTGTACGCATAGAAGAGTCCGATATGATTCTTTATCCGGATCCGAATTCCTTTGTGATTTATCCCTGGAGCCCCAGGGACGGTCTGGTAGCCCGGCTGATCTGCGATGTATATACGGCGGACGGAATTCCTTTTGAAGGCTGCCCGAGGAATACGCTCAAGCGCGTCATCCGGGAAGCGGAGGACATGGGTTATACCATGCAGGTAGGGCCGGAGGCGGAGTTTTTCCTTTTTCATACGGATGACGAGGGAAAATCCACCGCAGTGACGAACGATAATGCGGGTTATTTCGATCTGGGGCCGGTGGACCGGGGGGAAGATGCCAGACGGGACATGTGCCTTACCCTGGAGCAGATGGGGTTTGAAATTGAGGCTTCCCATCATGAGGTCGCACCCGGTCAGCATGAAATTGATTTCAAATATGACGATGCCCTGACCACGGCGGACAATGTCATGACTTTCAAGATGGTCGTTCGGTTTATTGCGCAGCAGCATGGGCTTCATGCCACATTTATGCCAAAGCCCATTTTTGGGATTGCCGGATCCGGAATGCACTTGAATCAGTCTGTTTTCAAAAACGGGGAGAATGCGTTTTATGATCCCCAGGGTCCGCTGCAGCTCAGCCAGGAGGCTTATTATTACATGGGGGGCCTTTTGAAGCATGCGCCGGCTATTACCGCCATCACCAACCCGTTGGTTAACTCCTATAAGAGACTGGTAGCCGGCTATGAAGCGCCGGTATATATGGCCTGGTCCGCCCGGAACAGAAGCCCGCTGATCCGGGTTCCCGCCAAGCGAGGCCTGGGGACCAGACTGGAGCTCCGAAGCCCCGATCCGTCCTGCAACCCATACCTGGCATTGGCCGTGGCATTGAAGGCCGGATTGGACGGCATTCGCAGCAAAATACAGCCTCCTGCCCCCATCAACCGGAATATTTTCGACATGACGGACAGTGAACGGGAGAAGGAATGCATTCCCTGCCTGCCCGGCACCCTTTATGAAGCGCTTGAGGCGTTAAAAAATGACAAGCTCATCCGGGAAGCCCTGGGCGAGCATTCCTACAGCCGGTATGTGGAGGCCAAGCGGATAGAGTGGAATGAATATAAAATGCAGATCAGTCAATGGGAACTGGAGAAATATCTGAATAAGTTTTAGAGGCGAAATGACTTGTTGCAGTAAAATAACGTTTTAATTTCAACAAGTCATTTCGCCTCTAAAACTTATT